>PJUA01000454.1_pt1 | contig 22536 bp, 15 predicted proteins | sample 1512151 | NCBI WGS metagenome assembly PJUA01 (sample SAMN08177678, study PRJNA422409) | Soil metagenome, whole genome shotgun sequencing project. | isolation source: Soil enriched on filter paper: beechwood xylan treatment | place: USA: Madison | collected 2015-01-15
CGGCGTCATTCCCGGCATCGTGCTGACCGGGCTGTTCATGCTGTATGTCGGCGGCTGGTCTCTGCTGAACCCCGGCCGGGTGCCGCCACCGGAGGCCTCGCAGAGCTTCGCCGAAAAGATCCGTGACACCGGCGCGCTGATCCCGGTCATGCTGCTGATCGCGGCGGTGCTGGGCTCCATCTATGTCGGCATCGCCACCCCGACGGAGGCGGCGGGCATCGGCGTGCTGGGCTCGCTGGTGCTGGCGCTGGTGACCGGCACGCTGAACTGGACGACCTTCCGCGACAGCCTGTTCGGCGCCGCCCACACCTCCTGCATGATCGGCTTCATCCTGGCCGGCGCGGCCTTCCTGACGGTGGCGATGGGCTATACCGGCATCCCGCGCCTGCTGGCGGAGTGGATCACCACCATGCAGCTGTCGCCGGCGGCGCTGCTGGTGGCGCTGACCGCCTTCTTCGTCGTGATGGGCTGCTTCCTCGACGGCATCTCGATGGTGGTGCTGACCACTTCGGTGATCCTGCCGATGGTGCAGCAGGCGGGGATCGACCTTCTGTGGTTCGGCATCTACATCATCATCGTGGTGGAGATGGCGCAGATCACCCCGCCGGTGGGCTTCAACCTGTTCGTGCTGCAGGCGATGACCGGCAAGGACATCTTCACCATCGGCAAGGCCAGCATGCCCTTCTTCCTGCTGATGGTGGTGATGGTGGTCCTCCTGTGGGTGTTCCCCGGGCTGGTCACCTGGCTGCCGTCGAAAATGATCGGGTGAGGAGCGACAGCGTGGAGGTCCGCTTCACCAGCGCCGGCGACACCGCCTTCAACGTCGAGTTCGGCGAGACCATCGACCGGGCGACCAACGCCCGCGTCATGGCCCTGCACGCCCGGCTGAAGGCCGCCCCGCCGCCGGGACTGGTGGAAACGGTGCCGACCTTCCGCTCGCTGCTGGTGGTCTATGATCCCGTCACCTCCAGCCGCCGCGAGATGCAGGCGGCGGTCGAGGCGGCGCTGGCCGGCAGCGACGCCGCCCCGGCGGAGGGACGGCTGTGGCGCCTGCCGGTCTGCTACGACCCCGACCTCGGCCCCGATCTGGCGGAGCTGGCGGACTCGTTGGGCCTGACGGCGGAGCGGGTGGCGGAGTTGCACGGCTCGGTCGAGTATTTCGTCTACATGCTGGGCTTCATGCCGGGCTTCGGCTACATGGGCGATCTGCCGGCCGAACTGGACCGGCCGCGCCGGACGGAGCCGCGGGTGCGGGTGCCGGCCGGCTCCGTCGCCATCGCCGGACGGCTGACCACCGTTTATCCGTGGGAGAGCCCCGGCGGCTGGCACCTGATCGGCCGCTGCCCGGTGCCGCTCTATGACGGCACCCGGCCCGACCCGGTGCTGCTGGCGGCCGGCGACCGGGTGCGCTTCGACGCGGTGGATCGCGCGGCGTTCGACGCCATCGCCGGGGCGGCAAGCGCCGGCCGCTTCGACCCGGCCAGCCTGAGGGCCGCATGATGGCCGCCTGTTTCACGGTGGTTCGGCAGGGCCTGTTCGCGACGATCCAGGATTTGGGCCGCTTCGGCTTCCAGGAGCTGGGCATACCGGTGGCCGGGGCGCTCGACCCGGTGGCGCTGCGGCTGGCCAATGCGCTGGTCGGGAATCCCCAGGGAACCGCCGGGCTGGAGATTGCCCTGCTCGGCCCTGCCCTGCGGGTGGATGCGCCCACCGTCCGCATCGCCGCCGTCGGACCTCTGGCCTTGACGCTGGAGCGCGAGGGAGATGCCCCGCAGCCGCTCGCCCCGCACCGCAGCCACACCCTGCGGCAGGACGACGTTCTGCGGCTGGGCGCGGTGGACGGCACTTCCGTCGCCTATGTGGCGGTGGCCGGCGGCTTCGCGCTGGCGCCGGTGATGGGCAGCCTGTCCACCTATGTGCGCGCCGGCATCGGTCCGCTCGGCGGACGGCCGCTGGCCGAGGGCGAGCGGTTGCCACTGGTCTGCGACAGCGCCCCTGACGGTTCCGATGTCGAATTGCCGCAGCCGCCCGATTATGGCGCCGGCCCGCTGCGGGCCGTTTTGGGGCCGCAGGAGGATCGCTTCACCGAAGCCGCGGTGGAGATCTTCCTGTCGGCGACCTACCGCGTCGGCAAACAGGCCGACCGCATGGGACTGCGGCTGGAGGGGCCGGCGCTGGCGCATCGGGGAAGCGCCGACATTCCGTCCGACGGGCTGGTCACCGGCTCCATTCAGGTGCCGGGCAACGGCCAGCCGATCCTGCTGCTGAACGACCACCAGACGGCCGGCGGCTATGCCAAGATCGCCACGGTGATCTCCGCCGACCTGCCCCGCGCCGGCCGCCTGCGCCCCGGCGACAGCCTGTCCTTCCAGGCGGTGACGGTGGAGGAGGCCGAAGCGATCCGCCGCCGCCAGGAACAGGCGATCGCCGGCTGGATCCGAGCCATCCGCCCGGTGCGCCCCACCGGCGGCATCGACCTGGAGGCGCTCTATGCCGAGAACCTGATCTCCGGCACCGTCGACATCGTGAACGGCGGCAGCGACATTCCCCTGCTGTGACGCCCCCTGCTGTGATGGGCACCCGCCGGAAACGGGTCAGACACCGACGATCTGCAAGCCGCCGCTGGGCAGGGTGAAGGTCTGCGAACCGGCGAGTTCCCTCACCACGCCACTGTCCACATCCATGCGGAACAGGGCTCCGGCCTGGGTGGAGTCCGTCGCGCTGAAATACAGCTGGTCGCCGACCGCATCCACGCTGGTGGGCTGCGTCCAGCTGGTGCGGTGGGCCTTGTCGGTGACCATCCGCGTGCCGGCCTCGGTGCCGTTGGTTCTCCACAGTGCGTTGCCATGCACGCCGTCATCCGCGGTGAAGAAAAGCCTGTGATCGGCGACGGTCAGGTTTCCGATGGCGGCGCTGGCGCTGCCGGGCGCGATGTCCTTGACCATGTGCGTTCCCTGCTCCGTCCCGTCCGAGATCCAGAGTTCGTAGCCGCTCTGCTCGGTGCGGGCGTTGAAGACGACCTCGTCGCCGACGGCAAGGAACTGGTTGGGACCGGAAAGGCCAGACGTTGGGAACGGCTTGACCAGGACCGTGCCCGTCGGCGTACCGTCGCTCTTCCACAGATCATTGCCACTGTTGAAGAACAGCGTATCTCCCGCGGCGACCAGAGACACCGTGCGCCCGATCCTCACATTCTCACCGAGACCTTCGCGCAGCTTGACCGTGCCCTCCTCCGTCCCGTCGGTCACCCACAACTGGCTGTAGGAGCCGGTGCCATCCCACGCCGTCAGGAACAGCCGATCGTCGACCGCCGTGAAATGGTTGGGAAAAATCGGCAACGGGACCGGGATCGGCGGATCGACCGCTCCGGGATAGAAGTCCTTCACCAGCACCGTTCCAGCCGCCGTTCCATCGGAGCGCCACAGCGCGATGCCGTGATCGCTGTCGGTGGCGGAGAAGAACAGCTCGTCCCCCACCGCCGTCAGATTGCCCGGAGAGGAACCGGCCGAGTTGGCGCCGATATCCTTGACCATGTGCGTCCCGGCGGCGGTGCCGTTGCTGACCCACAATTCCGACCCATGCTGGCCGTCGTCGGCCCGGAAGAACAGCTTGCCGTCCGCAACGGTCAGCGCCGTCGGCGACGAGCCCGTCGCCCCCGGATTGATGTCGGCCACCATGCGGGTCCCGCCCGGTGTTCCGTCGGTCGTCCACACTTCGCGGCCATGCACCCCGTCATCCGCGCTGAAATACACACGCTTACCCAACCGGACCAAGTCCCGCGGGTCCGACGAGGCCGTACCCGGAGCGATGTCCCGCAGAAGGAAAGTCCGGTGGCCGTCGGTTCCCCACAGCTCATCGCCATGACCGGTGTCCACGGCCGCGAAGACGGCATCGGCCCTGACATGGCTGGTCTTGAGCAGCAGATTGTCGGCGCTCAGGTCGTCCCGTGTCAGCCCCATCAGCTTGACCCCGTCGCGTGGCCCGAAATCGAGGACCAGCCCGTCGCGATCCTGATGGGAATGGGCCAGCACATCCTCCAGGCTGCCGATGCCGCCCCAGCCCTGCAGGTCCAGCAGGTCGCCGCCCGCACCGCCCTGGAAATCGCCGATGCAGTCCCACCCGTCACCGGGCTTGAGGACGAAGCGGTCACTGCCGCCGTCGCCTTCCATGTAGTCGTTGCCGCGATTGCCGGTGATGGTGTCGTCGCCGCTGCCGCCGAACAGAAGATCGCGATGCGGGCCGCCCGTGATCCGCCGACCGGACACGCCGTGATTCTGCGCCTGATCCCACGCCATGACCGCACCCTCCCAATGGTGCCGACGCGGATGGCATCGGCAGGGTGTCTATATTATACGGCTCTCATATGTGTATTCCGCATGTGCACGCAGCCAGTGATCCATCGCTCCGCGCCGCTACCCCGGTTCGGCCGGGGACATCCCACCATCGTCCGAAAGAAAGTACGGCGGATGCTTCACTCCGCGGCCGGCGCCGGCTCCCTCACGCCGCTTTCGCGATGGCGGCAGACCCGGTCCCGGCCGCCCTGCTTGGCGCGGTAGAGCGCCATGTCGGCCGCCTTGATCATGGCGTCGGCCCGGCCGATGTCGGGGGTCAGGGTCGACAGGCCGATGCTGACGGTCACATGCAGGATCGTGCCGTCTTGCGGAATGCTCATGTCGCGGACGGCGCAGCGCAGGCGTTCGGCGAGTTGGAAGGCTCCATCGCCCGGCGCATTGGGCAGCAGGATGGCGAACTCCTCGCCGCCGAAACGGGCGACGAGATCGCTCTGCCGCACGCTGCACTGGAGCAGACGGCTGAGCGCCACCAGCACGGCGTCGCCGGCATCGTGCCCGCGGCTGTCGTTGACGTCCTTGAAATGGTCGATGTCGAGCATCAGGAGCGACACCGGCGTGTCGTGGCGCAGCGCGCTGGCCACGGCCCGGTCGATGAAAGCGAAGAAGGCCCGGCGGTTGGCCAGTCCGGTCAGCGGATCGCTCAGTGCCGCGTTGCGCAGCACATGCTCGGTGTCGACGCGGCGGCGTTCACGCGCCAGCATTGTGCCGAGCAGCAGGATGCCCGCCATCGTGAACAGGGCGACGGGAATCCCACCTTCGATGAAGACCGGCAGCGCGACCTCCCACGGCAGCACGAAGATGCTGAGGGGGTGGAAGGACGCAACCGGGCCGAGGATGAGCAGCGGTCTGGTGTTTCGCCACTCCGCATCCGGCACCAGCCGCCGGAGCAGCAGACCGACGGAACCGGCCACCAGGATCCCGATCACCCCCGGAAGCGTCCCGGCGCCGCCGATCGCGATGCGGACCGCCGACACGATCCCGGCGGCGAGCACGGCGGCCAGCGGTCCACCGAAGGGAGCGGCCAGCGCGACCGGCACCGCCTTCACGTCCAGAAAAACGCCGGGGGAGACGGGAACCGATTGCAGCATGGCGGCCACCCCGCCGATGCCGAACAGCAGCCCCAGGCAAAGCTGCCGGACCCGGGGCCGTTCCTCCATCCGATACAGGATCGTCCCGTAAACGAGCGTCACCAGCGCCAGCAGCCCGACACCGCCCGCGAGTGCCGTTGCGATCGTCGTCGTGGCGCTGGGTTCCTCCACCTGCCGCTCCCCTACGAACCGCCGGGTTGCCGACCTTCAGGCATCCATCTTCGTGTAAATATTCTAATATGCTTAGTGCGGACATCCTAGTGCGATGCAGAGGGTTTGCCGCAAATGCGGCGCATTGTCCGGGACGTGCCGGACCGGAACCGGTTTTCGGGCACCGCCTCCCCGCCGATAAGCCGAAGACGCCCGACGGAGTGATGCGTATTGCGCGAAAAGCAGGCCGATCGCGGCTCGTCAGCTCTCCTCATCACCGACAGGACACAGCGACTCGCCTCTCCCGCCCGCGGAAGCCGCCGCCACCGGGCCGAACGCCGGATTGAACGCTTCTGCCGGAATGGGCCGACCGAGGAACGCCCCCTGCGCGAAGCCGCAGCGGACCTCTTCGGCCAGGAGCTGCAGCTCTCCCGTCTCGACCCCTTCGGCGATCACCGTCAGGTTCATGCTGCGGGCCAGTGCCACGATGGCGCGCACCGTCTCCTGGTTGGCGGGATTGCGGATCATGTCCAGCAGGATGCCCTGGTCGATCTTCAGGAATTCCACCGGAAGCCGCCTCAGATGGCCGAGCGACGCATAGCCGGTGCCGAAGCCGCCGACGGAGAAGGTGACGCCCAGCGTCCTGAGCGACTGCATGGTCCGCGTCATCTCCGCCGACGGCGCCAGCATGGCGGCCTCCGGCAGTTCCAGGATCAGCCGGTCCGGCAACGCGCCATGACGGGCGAGGCAGCCGGTGACCTGATCGCCGAAGCCGGAATGCTTGAGCTGCAGGGTGGACACCGGCACGGTCAGCCGCAGCCCGGCGGCGCCACGGTCGCGCCAGCCCGCCAGTTGCCGGCAGCCGGCATCGAGAAGCCATGCGCCGATCTGCAGGATCAGCCCGTTCGCCTCGGCCAGATGCAGGAAGTCGGTGGGGAGCAGCAGGCCGCGGTCGGGGTGGTTCCAGCGCACCTCCGCCTGCGCGCCGGCCAGCAGGCCGCTGCCGACCTCCACCACCGGCTGGAGGAACAGCGCCAGCTGGCCCTTGGCCACCGCGTCGTGCAGCAGGTTCTCCATCTGCAAATGGTCGAGCGCGTCGGCGTCCATCGCCGGATCGTAGAAGGTCCAGTTGGCCGTCCCCTGCCGCTTGGCCTGATACATGGCGACATCGGCGTTCTTCACCAGCAGTTCGGGGTCGGTCCCCTGTTCCGGCGCGAAGGTGACGCCGATGCTGGCCGAGATGTGCAGGGTCTGGCCGGCGATGTGGAAGGGTTCGCCCAGGCATTCGAGCAGGCGGCGGGCCACCGTCTCCGCCTCCGCCCGGTCGCCGACCTGCGACAGGATGACGGTGAACTCGTCGCCGCCGATCCGGGCGATGGTCTCCGACCCGCGGACGCAAGCCGCCATCCGGTGCGCCGCCTCGCGCAGAAGCACGTCGCCGGTCTGGTGGCCCAACGTGTCGTTGACCCATTTGAAGCGGTTCAGGTCGATGAACAGCAGCGCCATGCAGGTCCGGTCGCGCGCCGCCCGCCGCAGCGCCTGTCGCAGCCTGTCATAGAACAGCGGCCGGTTGGGCAGCCCGGTCAGTGCATCGTAATTGGCCTGATGGCGGATCGTCTCCTCCGCCCGGCGGCGCGAGGTGACGTCCTGGATGGCGGTGATCAGCCCCAGCACGAGGCCGCCGGCATCATGGAAGGGTTCCCCGACCTCCTGAAGGTCCAGATGGTCGCCGCCGGGCCGGGCGACGCGGTATTCGATGTCGAACCGCGCGTTCTCGGCCCACGCCCGGCGATAGGCGTCCTGCACGTCCGGCCGCTGTTCCGGCACCACCCGGTCCAGAAGCTGCCCGACGGTGAGCCGTTCGGCCCCGCCGCCCGAGCCGGTCGGGTTCAGGCCATTCGGGTCCACGCCGACCAGTTCGCGGAAATTGGCCGAGACCTCCAGCAGGTCGTTGGGCAGATGGACGGTGTAGGCCAGCTTTGCGACCCGCTGCGCCTGGGCCAGCCGGGCCTCGCTGAGGCGCAGCGGCTCCTGCCGCTTCAACCGTTGCAGCACGCGCTGAAACAGGAACAGCAGGGCCAGCAGCGCCAGGGCGAAGCCGCCGGCATAGGGCGCCGTCTCGCGGACAAGGGTATGGCCGGGCTGCTCCGGCGTCCAGGTCAGCACGCCGAACCGCTGTCCGGCGATGCTCTCCAGCGGCAGGCTGACGACATCCATCAGAGCAGGTCCGTCGGCCGCGGCCACGCGCAGATCGGCGATCCGGCGCGAGCTTGCGAGTTTCGCCAGCTCCGAGTCGAGCCTGGTCAGGAAGACCTGGACCGGCAGTTCGGGATTCGGCGGCAGGGGATCGTGCCCGTATTCGTACTCGATCACCCGCGCGCCGAAGACGAAGGGGATCTGCCCGATATGGACGATGCCGCTGACCGGCTTTCCGAAGGCGCGCGCCGCCACCAGAACCGGCCGCAGATCGGCGGCCTCGCTGGTCGCCGCGTCCATGTCATCGCGCAGGGCGCCGTCCTTCGACGCATAGATCAGCCCGTCACGGCCATTCCAGGCATAGGAGCGGTCGAGCCCCCACCGCCGCTCCGCATAGGGGCCGACATTGGCGTTGGCCCAGACGGGGTCGTAACCGACGACCAGATGGTCGACGGCGTCGTTCCACAGGCTGTATTCCTCGGCCTTCTTTCCCATCGCGGCGCCGAGGTCCGCGACCGCGTCGGCGATCTCGCCCTTCGTCCGCTCCGCCGTGGCCATATCGATCCGACGTGCCGTCTCCAGCGCCATAAACAGCACGAACGCAATGGTCATCACAACCATGGCGACAAAAAGCAGGCCGGCCACGTTAAGGCGACGGGCATCACCCGTGGTGTTATCGAAGTTTCCTGGAGGGCGGGCGGAGATCATCGCAGCGGTTACCAAATTCCCGACATTGCAATTATTCTACCCCGGCCTCCGTTAATTTTCTGCTTATGAGAACAGCTCGCAACGCAAGCACACCAATCTTTTGTTTACGCCGAGCAGCCCATGGCCGGAGTCCCGCCAGTCTTTCGTCGATTTTCGTCGATACAGACAAACCGCAATTGAAAAAGCGATCCGGCAGCTGGACCGGGCGGGCGGTTTCGCCTTCGCCCACGTCAAGGAGCCTATGCGCCGGGCCATGGTTCTGGCGCTCTACACCGGCCGGAGGTCATCGGACCTCATCAGGATGCGGTGGGATGATTATGACGGCCCTGCGATCCAGGTTACCCAGGAAAAGACCGGTAGCCGGCTGTGGGTACCGTGTCACGCGGACCTAAAGGTCGAGTTGACGGAGTGGAAGAGAAACGCTACCTCCGTAACAATACTGATCAACCCCGCCTCCGGACAGCCCTGGAACAGAATAGGATTTTCCAACGCCCTATGTTTGGCAATCAAAGCTCATCCGGAGGTGAAGGGTTACGTTTTCCATGGCTTGCGGAAATCCTCTGCCTCGCTGCCGGCACAGACCGGCTGTTCGGCTCTGGAGATCGCGGCCATCACCGGGCACATGTCACTGAAAAATCGCGAAATCTACACACGTCGGGCGGACCGGCGACAAAGGGCGAACGCCGCCATCGCGAAGCTGAAAGATCACCGGCGGGAAACGCAGAAAAATTGGGCAGGCAACCCGTTGGAAACATTTATTTATTGCAGATTGAAACAAAAGTTGACTTGGGCTTCCCCGGCGTGCTGTGGCACACCACTCTCGGAATTGCCGATGGTGCGGCGCCCACTCCGGAAGAAGCGTCGTCCTTTCCGGCAGTGATGTCTTAACCTTTCCCGGCTCAAGTACGACGCCATTTGCGACCGGTTTCCCCCTCCACACAAGGCTCGACCAGGAACACCACCATGGCCCATCGTCCGCTCGCCTGCGTGATCCTCGCCGCCGGCAAGGGCACGCGCATGAAATCCGATCTGCCCAAGGTGCTGCACCGGGTTGCCGGCCGGCCGATGGTCGGGCATGTGCTGGCCGCGGTGAAGACGCTCGACCCCGACCATGTGGTGGTCGTGGTCGGCCCCGGCATGGACAGCGTGGCCGCCGCCGTCGCCCCCTACCCCACTGCTGTCCAGCATGAGCAGCGCGGCACCGCCGACGCCGTGCGCGCCGCCTTCGGCCTGCTGGAGGGCTTCACCGGCGACGTCATCGTCCTGTACGGCGACACGCCGCTGGTCACGCCGGACACGCTGCGCGCGCTGGTGCAGGCGCGCCGGCAGGCGAGCGACCCGGCGGTGGTGGTGCTGGGCATGCGCCCCGACGATCCCGGCGCCTATGGCCGGCTGATCCTGAACGCCCGCGGCGGGCTGGAGAAGATCGTCGAATATCTCGACGCCAGCGAGGAGGAGCGCGCGGTCACCCTGTGCAACGCCGGCCTGATGGCGTTCGACGGCGCCCGCATGTTCGACCTGATCGGCAGCGTCGGCAACGACAACGCCAAGTCCGAATATTACCTGACCGATGTCGTCCAGATCGCGCGGCGCGCCGGCATGGCCTGCGCCGTGGTGGAGGCCGCCCCGGCCGAGGTCGTCGGCGTCAACTCCCGCGCCGAGCTGGCGGAGGTGGAGAAGCTGCTGCAGCGCCGCCTGCGCAAGGCCGCGATGGACAACGGCGCCACCCTGATCGATCCCGACAGCACCTTCCTCAGCGTCGACACCAGGCTCGGCCGCGACGTGGTGGTCGGTCCCGGCTGCTTCTTCGGCGCCGGCGTGACGGTCGGCGACCGGGTGGAGATCAAGCCCTACTGCCATCTGGAAGGCGTGCGCATCGACAGCGGCGCCGTCATCGGCCCCTACGCCCGTCTGCGTCCGGGTGCGGAGATCGGCCCGGACGTCCACATCGGCAACTTCGTCGAGGTGAAGAACGCGGTGATCGAAGCCGGGGCCAAGGCCAACCACCTGACTTACATCGGCGACGCCCGCGTTGGCGCCAAGGCCAACATCGGCGCCGGCACCATCACCTGCAACTACGACGGTTTCACCAAGAGCCGGACGGACATCGGAGCCGGGGCCTTCATCGGCTCCAACAGTGCGCTGGTCGCCCCGGTCGTCATCGGCGACGGCGCCATCGTCGGCGCCGGCAGCGTGGTGACGATGGCGGTGGAGGCCGACGCCCTGGCGGTCGCCCGCGGCAGCCAGAAGCTGTACGCCGGCTGGGCAAAGCGCTTCCGCGAACGGAAGCAAAACGAGAAAGCGAAAAAGGCGTAAGGTCGGTTCGGGTCTTCTCTCCGGTCGGCATCTATTCAGGAGCATCAGGTCCATGTGCGGCATCATCGGCATCAACGGCATTCACGACGCGTCCCCCCGGCTGGTGGAAGGCCTGCGCCGGCTGGAATACCGCGGCTATGACAGCGCGGGCGTCGCCACCCTGGTGAACGGCCACATCGAGCGCCGCCGCGCCGAGGGCAAGCTGGCCAACCTGGACATGAAGCTGCGCGACCAGCCGCTGTCCGGCACGGTCGGCATCGGCCACACCCGCTGGGCCACCCATGGCGGGCCGACGGAAAACAACGCCCATCCGCACGCCACCAAGCGCGTCGCCGTCGTCCACAACGGCATCATCGAGAACTATCAGGAGCTGAAGGACGAGCTGACCGGCCACGGCTATGTCTTCGAAAGCGCCACCGACACCGAGGTGATCGTCCACCTCGTCACCTATTACCTGGACCAGCACGGCATGACGCCGGTCCAGGCGTCGGCCGCCGCCTTCAAGCGTTTCACCGGCGCCTTCGCCCTGGTGCTGATCTTCGCCGGCGAGCATGAGCTGATGATCGGCGCCCGCCACGGCACGCCGCTGGCCGTCGGCTATGGCGAGGGCGAGATGTATCTGGCCTCCGACGCCTTCGCCCTGGCGCCGCTGACCAACCGCATCTGCTATCTGGAGGACGGCGACTGGGTCGAGGTCAGCCGCACCGCCGCCATCGTCCACGACGCCACCGATGCGGTGGTCGAACGGCCGGTGAAGACCACCGCGGTGTCCGGCGCCCTGATCGGCAAGGACGGCTACCGCCACTATATGCTCAAGGAAATCTACGAGCAGCCGCAGGTCATCGGCGACACGCTGAACGCCTACATCAACCCGGAAACCGGCACCTTCTCCCTACCGGACTTCCCCTTCGATCTGGCCGGCGCCAGCAAGCTGACCATTGTCGCCTGCGGCACCGCCTATTACGCCGGTTTCGTCGCCAAATACTGGTTCGAAACGCTGGCCCGCATCCCGGTCGAGGTCGACATCGCCTCGGAGTTCCGCTATCGCGAGGCGCCGCTGCCGCCGGGCGGCATCGCACTGTTCATCTCGCAGTCGGGCGAGACGCTGGATACGCTGGAAGCGCTGCGTTACTGCAAGCGCCAGGGCCAGAAGATCCTGTCGATCGTCAACGCCCCGGAAAGCACCATCGCGCGGGAATCCGACGCCGTGCTCTACACCATGGCGGGTCCGGAGATCGGCGTCGCCTCGACCAAGGCCTTCACCACCCAGCTGACGACGCTGGCCTGCCTTGCCGTCACCGTCGGCCGCGCCCGCGGCGCCATCGACCAGGAGCGGATGCAGCAGATCGCCCACGCCCTGCGCGAGGTCCCGGCCCGCGCCGCCGACGTGCTGGCCCATGACGAGCGGCTGAAGGAGCTGGCGCAGGAGGTGTCGGAGGCCCGCGACGTGCTCTATCTCGGCCGCGGCGCCATGTACCCGCTGGCCCTGGAAGGGGCGCTGAAGCTGAAGGAAATCAGCTACATCCACGCCGAAGGCTACGCCGCCGGCGAATTGAAGCACGGCCCCATCGCGCTGATCGACGACAATGTGCCGGTGATCGTGCTGGTGCCGTCCGACGCCCTGTTCGAGAAGGTGGTGTCGAACGTGCAGGAGGTCTGCGCCCGCTCCGGCAAGGTCCTGCTGCTGGCCGACCGGAAGGGCATCGACAAGCTGAAGGACAAGGTCCGCTGGTCGGTCGAACTCCCCGCCTGCGACCCGCTGGTGGCGCCGCTGCTGTACGCCATTCCGGTGCAGCTACTGGCCTATCACACCGCGGTGCTTAAGGGGACTGATGTCGATCAGCCGCGGAATTTGGCAAAGAGCGTGACTGTGGAGTAAGAGACCGCTTGAAAAGAATTGGTATGTGCGCAGAGAATAGAGTCTCACACTGAAGAATAAACGGTCATACTGGACAACAAAGCCTCATACTGAATGACCTTGCACCTTCCGGGGATTCGGCACGCCATCGAAAAAGGCAGCCGCATCCCGGAGGTGTCATGGCTCGCCGCCGTTAAGCATTAGACCAGGACAGGAAGGCGGCGTGACTCAACAGAAACAGTCACCGGAAAATCCGGAGCGGTTTACTGTGTCCCTCGTTCCATGCCGGTTCACAGGTCGGGCTGCTCGGTTGCGCTGCGCAGATCGCGTTTCAGGATCTTGCCGATGATCGACGTGGGCAGGGCCGATCGGAACTCGATCGTCGACGGTCGTTCAAAACGGGACAGGCGGGGAACGAGGAAGCTGTGCAGGTCCTCCGCCGACAGCCCGGCGCCGGCCTTCGCGACGACGAACGCCTTGACCGTCTGGCCGCGTACCGGATCGGGTTCGCCGATCACGGCGACATCGCTCACCGCCGGGTGTTCGCGGATCGCGGCTTCGACCACGCGCGGATACACATGCTGCCCGCCGGCAATGATGAGATCCTTCAGCCGGTCGACGATGTGGAGATAGCCGTCCTCGTCGAGAAAGCCGATGTCGCCCGTGTGGAGATGTCCACCGGCCATCGCCTTTGCGGTCGCTTCGTCGTCGCTCCAATAGCCGGCCATGAGCTGGGGGCCGCTGACACACACCTCCCCCACCCTGCCCACCGGTTGGGGCGTCGTGCCGTCTTCAACGGACACGATCTCGACGATGGTCCCCGGCAGGGGCAGCCCGGCCGAACCGGGCTTGGTGGCGCCTTCGTAGGGGGTGCAGGTGACGACGGGGGATGCCTCCGTCAGGCCGTACCCCTCGACCAGCCTGCTGCCGGTCATCGCCTGGAAGCGCTCCTGCAGCAGCGGCGGCAGGCTATCGCCGCCGGAGATGCACAGCCGCAGCGACGACAGATCATGGAGGGCTGCGGTGGGGCAGTCGATCAGCGCCTGGAAAAGCCGGGGAACGCCGGTCATCATGGTCGGGCGCTTGCTCTGGATGGTGGCAAGAATCTCCCGCACGTCGATCCGCGGCAGCAACACCAGCTCGGCGCCGAGCGCGATGCCGAAGTTCATCACCGCGGTCATGCCGAAGACATGGAACAGCGGCAACACGGCAAGGAGGCGCTCCTGTTCCACCGCGCTTCCGGTGAGCCAGTCCCGGCACTGGCAGGCATTCACAAAGAGGCCGGCATGGGTGAGGACGGTCCCCTTGGGCACTCCGGTGGTGCCGCCGGTGTATTGGATGACGGCCGGCGCATGCTGCGGATCGATACCGACCGGAACACAGCGGCCGTCATTGTCGAGCAGGCTGGAAAAGGAGAGATGGCGTCCGTCATCCGGAAAGTCGGCGACGTCCCCCCGGTGCAACAGGGGATACAGCCAGTTCTTCGGGAAGGGCAGGCTTTCCGCCAGGGAGGCGACGATGATCCGGCGCAGCCGGCCCGGCCATCCCACCGCCGACAGGGCGGCCTGGAACCTTGGCAGGTCGAGGGTTATCAGGATTTCGGCGGCGGAGTCGGCGATCTGCCGCTGAAGCTCCAACTCTGCATTCAGCGGGTTGGCGTTCACCACCGTGCCGCCAGCCTTGAGGATGGCATAGAAGGCGATGATGAAATAGGGACAGTTGGGCAGCAGAAGCATGACCCGTGTTCCCTCGCCGACACCCAGCTCCTGCAGCCCCTTGGCGGTCCTTTCGACCAGATCGAGGGTTTCACCGAAGGAATGGCGCCGCCCGAGGAAATCCATGCAGGGCCGGTCCCGGTGGGTCGCGGCCGCCTCCTCGAGCAGTGCAGGCAGGGGCCGCGCCGGCGGCGGGCGGCGCCAGTCCAATCCGGGAGGATAGTTGCGCTCCCAGGGGTAGGTGACCCCCTGGGCGCCTGCCGTGGCGTCGGCGATGGACCTGATCATGACGTCGGTTCCGATCACGGGTATGCCGGACACAGTCTATCGGACCTGCCGGGACCACCTCTTGATGCAGGTTAAAGCCGTTGCCTTGTCGCCATTCCCTGAAGGATGGATGATGCCGACCGGCGCGAAGTCTCACTGCGTGCCGAGAATGCACCGCGGGGCTTCGGCAAAAGCCTTCGACTCATCCGGCACAGTCTCCGCGCTCTGTTTGCTTTCTTCTTCAGGGTCTTGTTCCGTGCCCTCCGATTCCGGCAGCGGCTTCGGCAGTTCGTCCGCGGTCAGGGTTTCACGCTCCAGCAGGCTTCTTGCCCCTTGCTCCAGCATGGCGTGGTTCCTGCGCAAGATGTCCGATGCCCGCGATGCGGCGGCCTCGACCAGGGTGCGGACCGCCGCGTCGATGCGGCTGGCCGACGCTTCGCCGTAATGCCGGGGTTGCCAGAAGGCGCCCTGGGGTTGACCGAGAAGATGGCCCGGCTCGGTGTCGTAGCAGACCGCCCCCAGCGTTTCGTCCATGCCGTACCGCATCACCATGCCCCTGGCGATGTCAGTGACCTTCGCCAGATCGTCGGCTCCGCCCGTCGATACCTCGCCGAACACGATCTGCTCCGCTGCCCGGCCGGCCATCAGGACGGTCATCTTGTCTTCCAACTCGTGGCGGCCCATCAGGAAGCGATCCTCCGTCGGGCGCTGGATGGTGTAGCCGAGCGCCCCGATGCCGCGCGGAATGATCGATACCTTCTGGACAGGATCGGTGCCCGGGATCGCCATGGCGACCAGGGCGTGTCCCATCTCGTGGTGGGCGACGATGGATCGTTCGTGCAGGCTGAGAATGCGGGATTTCTTCTCCAATCCGGCGACGATCCGTTCGATGGCGGCCTCGAAATCCTCCGTCGACACGGCGTCGGCGTCCCGCCTCGTGGCGATCATCGCCGCCTCGTTGACCAGATTGGCCAGGTCGGCACCGGTGAAGCCCGGGGTCAGAGCCGCCAAGTTGGCGAGGTCCACATCCGGGCCGAGAGGGACCCGTCTGGTGTGGATCGCGAGGATTTGCGCACGTCCGGATTTTTCCGGCCGATCCACCAGGATCTGCCGGTCGAACCGCCCCGCGCGGAGCAGGGCCGGATCAAGGATTTCCGGGCGGTTGGTTGCCGCCAGCAAAACCAGACCGGCACTGGGGTCGAAGCCGTCCAGTTCGGCGAGAAGCTGGTTGAGCGTCTGTTCCTTCTCGTCGTGGCCGCCCAGCATCGGCAGGGATCCGCGTGCGCGGCCGAGCGCGTCGAGTTCATCGATGAAAATGATGGCCGGCGTTCGCTCCCGTGCGAGCGTGAACAGGTCCCGCACCCGCGCGGCCCCGACCCCGACGAACATCTCGACGAATTCCGATCCGTTGGTCGAAATGAAGGGAACCTTGGCTTCGCCGGCGACCGCCCTGGCCAGCAGCGTCTTGCCGGTTCCAGGCGGACCGACCAGCAGAATCCCCTTGGGCACATGGGCGCCAAGGCGCGAAAACTCCTTCGGATTCTGCAGGAACTCCACGACCTCCCGCAGTTCCTCCTTCGCCTCGTCGACACCGGCGACATCATCGAACCTGATGGAGACATCGGTCTCGGCGAACAGCTTGGCCTTGCTGCGGCCTATCGACAGCAGGCCTCCGCCCGCCCGCATGCCGGACATCCCGGCCAGACTCCACACGGCGAACAGGATCAGGAGCCAGCCGAACCAACTGACGATGCCTGATGCCCAACTTGACCCGCTGATGCCGCTGAAGGGGATGTGACGGGCCGAGAGGTCGCGGGCGATGTCGGGCGCGACACGGACGGTCTCGAATGTCCGCGACCCGTTGGGCAGAGGTTCGTTCAGCGTACCGGTCAGGGTGGTTTCGCCGACCATGACCTGCTCGATCTTGCCGCGATCCAGCAGATCCTGGAACTGGCTGTAGGGTATCGTTTGCGCCTGATGAACGCCGGGGAGCGCCCACAGCAGGAACAGCCCGACCCCGATCGACAGGGCAAGGGCAAGCCACAACAGCAGGTCGGCGCCGCGGTCGCTGTCCTTCTTGTCGTCCATGACACCTCCCGCTGCGGTCTGAACCGCCCGCATCCCCTGAAGGCTGCAGGGGCGTCCGCGTCCTGTCCTTTACTCAGGTTAAGGCCGGCATGGTGAAGCCGTGGATCAATGGCGGCATTCTCCCGATGCGGTTGCACGGATACCGTTCAGGGAGTCCGCCAAAGGAGTCCGGACCGCCATGGCCAAACCTGCTCCTCCCCAGCCAGCCCCGTCCGCCGAACCCCCGTCCGTCGAACCCCCATCCGTCGAACCGGTGTCCGAGTTGAACGTCGGATTGCAGAAGCTGTGCTTTCTGATCGTCAAGGCCCGCGAATTCGACGCCAAGGTGGAACCGTCCGATCTGGATGAGGGCTCCAACCCGAGCGACGACGGGATGCGGGCGGTGCTGGAGGATTACGCCGACGATCCGACCCTGGCGGAACTGAAGGACGCCATCGACGGTCTCGACGACGACGAGGTGGTCGATGTGATCGCGCTGGTCTGGCTGGGGCGCGGCGATTTCTCGGCGAACGAATGGGCCGAGGCGCAGGCGCTGGCCCGGGAACGCCATACCGCCCGTTCCGCGGATTACCTCATCGGCATCCCCAACCTGGGAGACTGCCTGGAGGAGGGTGCCGCCCAGCTCGGTTTTTCCTGCGAGGAATTCGAAATCAACCGGCTTTAGGACGGATCGGCGGCGGAATGATTGAGGCGCGGCTTCGGCATCCGTCGCGGTCCGGTGGGGCCAAGCGGCGGGGCCGGGCCGCATGCCCCATTCAGAAATGGTTGCGCGCGGCCGCGCGGATGCGGCGGATGTCGTCGTCGACCTGTGCGGGCGTGGTGTGCGGCCCCAGATCGTCGAAATGCAGATGCTCGACCACCCTGATGCCGCACAGTCCCATGATCGCAACGTCCTGTGTCACCGTGAAGGCCTGCCTCTCCCCGGTCGCCTCCAGAAAGGCCATCGGGGCTCCGGAACTCGTGACGATCAGCCCCTTGCGCCCATGGAGTTTGCCCTCGACCTCCTCGCCCCGCATTTCCCAGGCAAATCCGTAACTGAAGACACGGTCCACATAGCCTTTCAGCATCGCCGGCATGCCGGCCCACCAGATCGGAAACACGAAGGAAACCGCCTGGGATGCCGTGATGAGGTCCTGCTCGCGCTGGATGTCTTCGGGTACCGGCCCCGTGCCGGCCAGTTCCTCCTCCGAAAGGACCGGGTTGAAGTCCATGGCGTAAAGGTCGCGCACGGTGACCGCGTGCCCACATTGCTCCAACTCGTCCACATAGGCGCCCACCGCCTGCCGGATGAAGCTGCCGGAGCGCGGATGCGCGAAAACGACGACGTGCTTCATGACACTCCTCCCGTTCCGGGCTCGCGCGGCGCGCGGCCGAGTTTCTGTTCCAGTTCCACGACCGCGCGCAACGTCCTGAGCACGCTGTCCGGCGTCAGGCTGATGGAGTCGATGCCGAGGCGCACCAGGAATTCGGCGATCTCCGGATAGTCCGAGGGCGCCTGTCCGCAGATGCCGCAGGGCCGGCCATTGCGCCGCGCGCCCTCCACGGCCTGGCGCAGGAAGGCCAGCACGCCGGGATCGCGCTCGTCGAAATCGAAGGCGACCAGCGGGCTGTCGCGGTCCACCCCGAGCGTGAGTTGCGTCAGGTCGTTCGACCCGATGGAAAAACCGTCGAATCGTTGGGCGAACTCATCCACCAGCAGCACGTTGTTGGGGATTTCACACATCACGTAGACCTGGAGGCCGTCACGCCCGCGCTCCAACCCGTGGCGCGCCATGGCGGCGATCACCCGATCGGCTTCCTCCAGACGGCGGCAGAAGGGCACCATCACCTTCACGTTGGTCAGCCCCATCTCGCCACGCACGCGGGCAAGCGCCCGACATTCCAGCGCAAAGCCTTCCTCGTAAGCCGGGTGGGCGTAACGCGCAGCCCCCCGGAAGCCCAGCATCGGGTTCTCCTCGACCGGCTCGAACCATCTCCCGCCGAGCAGGGAAGCGTATTCGTTCGTCTTGAAATCGGACAGCCGGACGATCACCGGGCGCGGGAAGAAAGCCGCCGCGATGGTGCCGACCCCCTCCGACAGGCGCTCCACGAAATAGGCGCTGCCGTCCGGGTGGTTGCGGGTCAGGTGGGCGATGCGGGCCCGCACGTCGGCGTCCTCGACACGCTCGGGGTGGACGAGCGCCATCGGATGGACCTTGATGGCCTCGTTGACGATGAACTCCATGCGCGCCAGCCCGACACCGTCCACCGGCAGCCGGCCGGTCTGGAAGGCCTGATCGGGATTGCCGAGGTTCACCATGATGCGCGTCTGCGGCCGCGGCAGCCGGCCAAGATCCAGGCGCTCCACCCGGAACGGAACGGCGCCGTCATAGACCTTGCCGGTTTCACCCTCCGCGCAGGAGACGGTCACCGTCTGCCCATCACGCAGGGCCTCCGTCGCGCGTTCGGCTCCGACCACGGCTGGAATGCCCAGTTCGCGGGCGACGATGGCGGCATGGCAGGTCCGGCCTCCCCGGTTGGTAACGATGGCGGCGGCCGTCTTCATCACCGGCTCCCAATCCGGCGTCGTGGTGTCGGCCACCAGAACCTCGCCCGGACGGAAGGCCGACAGATGGTGGGCGTCGGTCACCACGCGCACCGTCCCGGTGGCCATGCGTCCGCCGACGGCGCGTCCCGACGCGAGCACGGTCCCCTTCGCCTTTGGAACGAAGCTCTCCAGTTCCAGCGCCGTCCGCTGGGAGGCGACCGTCTCCGGCCGGGCCTGGACGATGTAGAGGCCGCCGTCCAGTCCGTCCTTGGCCCATTCGATGTCCATGGGTTGGCCGTAGTGATCCTCGATCCGGATGGCGTATCCGGCAAGCCGCAGCACCTCCTCGTCGGTCAGGCAGAAGCGCTCCCGGTCGGCGTCGGGGGTGGGGACGGTCCGCGTCGGCTCGCGCGTGCGGCCAGGCCGGTAAACCATCTTCACCTGCTTCTCGCCCAACCGCCGCTGAAGCACCGCGCGGTGGCCCTGCCGGAAGGTCGCCTTGTGCACATAGAACTCGTCGGGATCGACCGCCCCCTGGACGACCGTTTCCCCCAGCCCATAGGCGCCGGTGATGAACACGGCGTCGCGGAATCCCGATTCCGTATCCAGCGTGAACATCACCCCGGCCGAGGCGAGGTCGGAACGCACCATTTTCTGCACGCCAACCGACAGTGCGACCTTGAAGTGGTCGAAGCCCTGGTCGATTCGGTAGGAGATGGCCCGGTCGGTGAACAGCGAGGCGTGGCAGCGCCGCACCGCGTCGAGCAGCATGGCCTCTCCGGACACATTCAGATAGGTCTCGTGCTGCCCGGCGAAACTGGCGGTCGGCAGGTCTTCCGCGGTGGCGGAACTGCGGACTGCGACGGTCAGGCCCTCCCCGTACTCGGCCAGCAGGGCGCGGAAGGCCGTGCGGATTTGCGCCTCCATCGCCGGCGTGAGGCCGGCCGAGTAGACGATGTCGCGCGCACGGGCTCCGGCGCTCGCAAGCCGGGCCACGTCGTTCTTATCCAGCCCGTCGAGCAGCGCGTGGAGGTCCTCCCACGCCTTGGCCGCGGTCAGCGCATCGCGGAAGGCCGCCGCGGTCAGGGCGAATCCGTCCGGCACCTCGACCCCCAGCGGCTTCAGGTGCCGGTACAGCTCACCGAGGGAGGCGTTCTTGCCGCCCACCAGGGCCACGTCGTCGCGGCCGAGGTCGGAGAACCAGCGGATGTATGTGGCGTCCGGCATATCCGGCCTCCTTGTTCCGGCCTCCATGTCCCAAAGGCGCTGCATGGCCGGGTGGCGGTTTCGCCTCGTGCTCGCGGGCGTGACGGGTCGCTAGCCGACGACATGATGCTTGCCGACCGGGGTGACTGTGGTCGCCTGCGGCCCTTGGGCGCTTTCCTTTTCGGCGATGCTCAGGCGGACCTCCTGGTCAACCTTCAAGGCGTCGAAGGATCCGTCCGCCACGCTGTTGCGGTGGAAATAGACCTCCTGCCCGTCCGTCGTTTCGATGAAACCGTAGCCGTCTCCGGCGAACAGGCGGACCACGCGGCCGTGCAAGGGAACCACATGCGTCTTCACGTCCGCCCGGCGGCGGCGCGCGTAATCCTCCAACTCCCGGCGGGCCGCGTCGAACGCATCGCGCACGGCGACTCTCGGATTTTCGTGAGCATGGTCCTCGGGCCTGGCGTGACGCACGGCCAGCTTTTCCCCCGGCACGGTCAGGTCGATCCGGACCGCATAGAGCTTGCCCTGATGCTGGTGCCGGTGCGGCGCGTCGATGGTCACATGGCACGCCATGATGTGGTCGAAGAACCGCTCCAGCTTGGCGGCGTGCTCCCGCACGACCGTCTCCAGGGCGGGCGACGGTTCCAGATTGTCGAAGGTGATCTGCACCGGGAATTGCATGGCATTCCTCCTGTCGGTTGCCACCTGTCAGCGGCCGTGCACCACCCGTGAGTTCGGCGTTCGCCAGGGCGTGCCGGGCAGGGCGTGCCGGCCAGGGCGTGCCGGCGAGCGGCGCGTTCCACGACCATCCCCTCGACCGTAACGAGCAGACCAGCCACCTGGGATGCACAGCGCGCTGGCAACCATTCTGGCGGCTCCAGGAGTCCCGGCGTTAACCTGGATCAAGCGGCGACCCGAAGTCTTGCGGTCTAATGATCCGAGCCAACACTCCCGCAGCCAGCCATCCAGGAGGAAGTCGCCATGGAACCCTCAGGCATGAAGCCTCTGAGCCAGCGGCTTACTTCCGAGGACATCGTGGAGACGGTCGGCCGGATCGACGATGCCAGCATTGCCGCCATTCTGGAAACCGGAGCGAGCCGTGAGGAACTGCTCCAGGCATTTGCCTGGTTCTCCCAGGAGAGCGATACGATGGGAGAGGCGCGCCATGCACTGTCCGGCCGTGTCGAACAGGTGTACTGCATCCTGATTGGCGACAGCGAGTTCCCGGACCCGCGATAGCGGCCGGCCGTTCGCCGTCGCAAGGGCTGTCGCCACTTCCAAGCCGGCGCGGCGCCGGGAAAAGATTGTGTGATCGGGAACCGGAGGATCCGGGCCGGGCAGGCGCATGAGCGAGCCCGGCAAATCCTCAGTCTGACGCCGTGGGCAGCCGAAGGCGAGGCGCGGCTTCGGCAGGCGGCTTCCATACCCTCTCCCCTTCCCGACCGCCACCAGCCAGAAATTTCTGCACCTACTTTGTAAATTCCTATCATCTTGGGTAGAGCACGATCCATTCTGTATAGGGCATCGCATATTTGATTCAGATCAACTCTCCCATCCCCTCCGGAGCGCAAGTTCTGTATACTTAGTGAGTTTTCCAATCTCCGCCGTCGTTCCGTGACGGTTCTGTGGAGACGAACCATGTCTTCATCGCATGGCTTTTCGAACAGTGAAGCGCTGTACGCGGAACTCTTGAGTTTTTCTGTTGCAGCACTCGCAACCGGTTCGCACAGCGATCACGCTCTCCTGCTGCTGCACGAACGCTACCGGGAATCCGAGGACGGGGAAACCGCCCGGCGGAAGTGGCTGCTGCGCTCGCTGATCAGCACCCCCGCCCAAACGCCCCTTGGCGTCGCCGTCAAGCTGACCGTGGCCTGTCGCCTCGACGGACACCTGGATGCTGCCCAGCAAGAGGCGGAAGGTCACCTCGGCAGCCACATCATCGTTTCAGCCCTGATCGACTCGCTGGCGCAGGCCGAACTGCTCCCCCAGCTGCGCCCGGCAAACCCGAGCGGGCCGAGACATTAGGCACATGCGAGAAAGGCGTCCCATGCGGCCCGAATGC
>PJUA01000455.1_pt1 | contig 22251 bp, 26 predicted proteins | sample 1512151 | NCBI WGS metagenome assembly PJUA01 (sample SAMN08177678, study PRJNA422409) | Soil metagenome, whole genome shotgun sequencing project. | isolation source: Soil enriched on filter paper: beechwood xylan treatment | place: USA: Madison | collected 2015-01-15
CCAGATGCCTTAGCACCTCTTCACCGTTGTAGGCCACCCCGTTTACATGCATATCACTTTGTTCCGAAATATATTCCGATAACAAATTTGTAAACTCGCGGTTGTCATCTGCCAACAAAACTTCAATCTTGTGCAAAGTCCAGTCCTCCCTTAATGGATATAATGATCTGATCGAACTTGAGCTGTCTGACATAGGTTTTCGACACCAAGAAGCGAATTCCTTCTGTCGAATATTTTTTTTCTTTATTTTTTTATTGGAGTTCGATATAATTAATAATTTATTTCATGAAATGAGCGATTTCGTTTCTCTTCGACAATAAATTGTCGAAAAAGAAAAGAAACGCCTGCCGCAAATAATAATGAGCGGCGACGTTTCATCCAAGCTTAATCTTATACTGCCTTTGCATTCGCTGCTTTGTTAGCTTTGTTTTTGACCAGCACACCGGCATCCTGGAGCATCCATTCAATGAAGCAGCCGTATCCCGATGCAGGATCATTAACAAATACATGTGTAACCGCACCAACCAGCTTGCCGTCCTGTATAATGGGGCTACCGGACATGCCTTGTACAATTCCGCCTGTCCTGCTGATTAGCCGCTTATCGGTAATTTTGATAACCATGCCTTTTGTCGCTGGGCCTTCCTGCCGGGAAACATGTGCAATTTCAATGTCAAAGCGTTCGACCTTTTGACCGTTAAGCACCGTTAAAATTTGTGCAGGGCCTTCTTTTACATCTTCCGCAAAAGCTACAGGCAATGCTCGACCGTTAAAACCATGTTCCGGCACTTCCTTCATTTTTCCGAAGATGCCAAATGGCGTATTGCGTTCGATGCTACCTAAAATTCTTCCCTCACGTAAAAACTGCGCTCTTTTTTCACCGGGATCGCCGGATTGGCTTTTGTTAATCGAGGTTACACTGGATTGTAGGATTTGACCTTCTCCCACTTCGATAGGCGTACCGGTGTCCATATCCGTAATGACGTGACCCAAAGCGCCGTAAACGCCTTGATCTGGAGCATAAAAGGTTAGCGTACCAACCCCTGCTGCGGAATCGCGTATATACAATCCCAGCCGCCATGCTTTATCCTCCGCATCATAAACGGGACTTAGGGAAGTTGTGGAGAGCTTACCGCCTCGTTTGTAGGTAATCTGCAGCGGCTTTTTGTCTTGACCGAACTTTTCGCACCACTTGCTGATCTTATGGACTTCATTAATGGGCACATCATTAATGCTCATAATGTAATCGCCCAGCTTGAGACCCGCGGCTTCACCGGGTGAATGCTTAATACCTTCCCCGTCTACAACCTGATGTTGCCCTACAATAAGTATTCCCGCTGATCTCACTTTAACACCAATTGTTTGTCCGCCGGGAATGACGCGAAGATCCGGCATTACATTCACTTTAACCGTTCGGAATGGAATTTTACCGAATAATTTCACTTTCATGCTGCTTTGACCGATCTGGCTTGGCTGCAAGGACAACGGTTCACCCAAATTAACCTTTAAGGATTGCTGGGCTTTGCCGTTGACTTGAAGCATCGAGGGGTCCACCGTTACCTCGGCATAAACGGGAACTCCGTATTGCAGACGTTTCATTTGGCCGGAGAATAAACGAAGTTCATTCGGGAAGGCGGCAAACTGCTGCAAAGGGCCGGAGAAACCAATCAGGCACAGAAGGATAACCAGGACCAGGCCAAACCATCGCTTCCGTTCAGTGGAATTCAATGATTTCACGCTCCCTGTCATTCCATCGCATGACGAAAAAGGTTAAGTCGCCATTGGCGTACCTTTAAGTTACCCCGACCCCCATCTTTTATGTCCGCAAAAACCTTCCCTGAAACCCTTCCATTACGCTCCCTTTAAACCATGTGCCAAATCCAGCATTTCTTGAGCGTGATGCCTTGTTTTTTCGGTAATTTCAACTCCGCCAAGCATACGCGCCAGCTCCTCGATTCGTCCATCGCCAAGCAGTTGCTTGACGGAGGTACAGGTTCTCTGTCCAATAACTTGCTTCTTGATTTCATAATGATGATCCGACATGCAGGCGACTTGCGGCAAATGAGTAATCGAAAAAACCTGGCAGCGATCGGACAATGCAGACAGCTTTTCCGCGATGGCTTGTGCCGCCCGGCCGCTCACCCCCGTATCCACCTCGTCAAAAACAAGCACGGGAATTTGATCGATTTCAGCGAAAATGCTTTTTAGAGCAAGCATGATGCGCGACATCTCGCCGCCTGAGGCCACTTTGCTCAACGCCTTAAGCGGCTCTCCCGGATTTGTTGTAAGCATAAATACAGCCTCGTCCATACCGTTTATATGAAGCAACGCTGTCCCGTCCTGCTCCGTGCATTGAAGACTAACCTGGAAGCGCGCAGATGGCATTTGAAGATGAATCAATTGCGCTTCGACTGAACCAGCCAATGTGGCCGCCGCGTGTTGTCTAAGCATGGACAGCTCTCTGGCCAGCTGCTCCGCCGCCGCGAAAGCTTCAACCTCCTGCGACCTCAGCGTTTCAAGCAATTCATCCCGATTTTCTATACTATCGCGCTCTACAGTAATTTTGTCCAAATACGTCAATATATCAGATATGGTTTCCCCATATTTGCGTTTCAATCCATTAATCATATCCAGCCGTTCTTCAACGGCGTCCAAAGCGCCGGGATCGGATTCGATATTATCGCGATAATCCCGCAACTGGAAGGCAACATCCTCTGCTTGATAAAATGCCGACTGGAGCTGCTCCACTAATGGACCAAGCCGAGAAACATCAAAACCACGCACATCCTCCAGCCGTACAATGGCTTTGCTAAGGGCATCCAGCCCTTTGCTGCCGCTTAAAAGCGCATACGCCTCCGAAACGGTATCCAGCCGCTTTTCAGCATACATCAGGCGCTGGCGCTGCTCCGCCAGCTCATCGTCCTCACCGGGCTTTAAAGCCGCAGCGCTGATTTCTTCGATTTGAAAACGATACAGGTCCAGCATTTGCACGCTTTGTCTTGCGGATTTTTCCAAATCCCTTAATGCGCTTTTGATGCCTTGAAGACGATGATAAGCTGCCCGGTATTGCTCCTTGCGCTCCTGAAGCAAATCGCCGCCAAACAGGTCCAGCCATTCCAGATGCCGTTCGCTTCGCAGCAGCGATTGATGCTCATGCTGACCATGAATATTTACAAGGCATTCTCCAACCTCGCGAAGCATAGTCAGCGTTACCAGTTGCCCGTTGATTCGGCTGGTGCTTTTGCCATTAGAGGACAGCTCGCGTCTGATGACAAGCTTTTCTTCGGGAGAATGCTGAATGCCAAGCGCCAGAAGCGTTCTCCATGCCGGATGGGAAACCGGCAAATCGAACATGGCCTCCATCTCCGCTTTATCGCAGCCATATCGCACCATGTCTGCAGATCCGCGTCCTCCGGCAATTAGGCTAAGGGCGTCGATCAGTATAGATTTCCCTGCTCCCGTTTCACCGGTAAGCACATGAAATCCACGATGGAAAGATACGCTTACTTCTTCGATAACAGCCAAATTTCGGATGGACATTTCCTGCAGCATGATTGATTTCTCCCTTCTAGTGCGTGCTTTCAAAATTATGCTTCATAATGGAAAGCGGATGTTTTCAATAATCTTTTCTAATTCAACATTTCCAGTAAACGCTCCACCATAGCGGAGCTTTGTTCCTTAGTCCGGCAAATGATCAAAATGGTATCATCGCCGCAAATCGTACCCATGACCTCATCCCACTCCATATTGTCGATCAAGGCTCCAATCGTATTGGCCGTTCCAGGAAGACATTTAAGAACGACAAGATTTTCAGTAAAGTCAATGCTGGCGAAATGATCCACGATAGCCCGTTTCAGCTTATGAATGGGATTTTGCCGCTGCTGCTCCATGGGCAAGGAATATTTGTACCGTCCTTCCGTTATGGGCACTTTCGCCAGCATCAGCTCTTTAATGTCTCTTGAAACGGTAGCCTGAGTCACCTGCATGCCGGAAGCGCGCAGCGCCTCTACCAATTCCTCTTGTGTTTCGATTTCCTTGGTTCCGATAATTTCCTTTATCTTGAATTGCCTGATTGCCTTCATAAACCGTCCTCCAAATCCTTTAGTCGGAAAGATGGAACTCTATTTTCTTCACGATGCCTTCCTTGGCGTCGACATAAAGCACACCATTGCAGTGAGGCAGCAGCAGCGCATATACGAGCAGCCTGTCCCGAACACCGCTTGCCGTCCATTCCATGGGCTTGCGTTCCCTCGCTGCTTTGACAACGTAGGTAAAGCCTTTTTTCTCTGCCATATAATCAATGTACAGTCTTGAGCCATTGCCGAGCGGTGCATCATCCAGCTCGATCGGTATAGGAATAACGTGTTTTCCCGATGTTACGGTATACCCCTTTTTCTCAAGCAGCTGTACATTTTCATCCTGATCGTTTATGGAGCCGCCTTTGCCAAGCTTCACCCTATTCAGGTTCACCGGCTCATGAAGCCATCTGTAGAACGCCCGGTAAAGCCATATCGCAAGCAATAACCCGGCAAGTCCCATTACGAACCAATCACCGTACTTGTCCAATTCGCCGCACCTCATTCCAAGCATGGTTAAGGAAGCGAACATCTGTTTGGTTATAGTGTATCAAATAGTAGGCTTCCCTGTAAAGCAAAAAGATGCCGGTGCAGTTCCCCGCTGTCCGGCATCCTTCTTGGCTGCATTATTTGGGATCTCCCCTGAACGTCTGGTTTGCCTCTTCAACAAGAGCACGCAATACCGTGTCATCCGGTACTGTTCCAACCGCCTCGCCCTTGCGCCAAAGCGCAAGAAATTCAATATTGCCTTCGCCGCCCGTAATAGGCGAAAAGGTGATGTCCTGAAGCGTATAACGCATCTCGGAGGCAAAACCCAATACATTGCGCAGCACCTCCAAATGAACGGAAGGCTCACGCACGACGCCGGATTTGCCCACCTTCTCACGGCCCGCCTCGAATTGCGGCTTGATGAGCGCCATGACTTCAGCGCCTTCGGGCAGAAGCTTATAAAGCGCAGGCAAAATATGGCGAAGTGAAATAAAGGAAACGTCGATGCTGGCAAAATCTGGGGACGGGCCCTCCAGATGCTGTGGCTCTGTATAACGGAAATTAGTTCTTTCCATGACGGCTACGCGGGGATGGTTGCGAAGACTCCAATCCAGCTGGTTGTATCCCACATCGATAGCGTATACGTAGGCTGCCCCGTGCTGCAGAGCGCAGTCTGTAAACCCTCCCGTGGATGCCCCGATATCCAGCATGACCCGATCCTTCATCTCGATGCCGAATGCAGCTATCGCCTTTTCCAGCTTAAGCCCGCCGCGGCTGACATAAGGGTGAAGGGAGCCCTTCACCTTGATCCTTGCGTCCCGGCTGACCTTCATGCCGCTTTTATCAACCGGCTCCTCATTGACCAGCACAAGCCCCGCCATTAATGCCCGCTTTGCTTTTTCGCGGCTATCGAAATAGCCAAGCTCTACCAGCAGCACGTCAATTCGTTCCTTGCCTGATGTTGTCATATTGCTCTCCGTTTCTATACTTGCCCGGTTACCCTCTTGATCACTCGCGGCAGCATGCCTCTGATTTCAGATGCCACCCTTTCGCCGGTCAAGCCAACCTCTGTGCGTTGTTGTTGTATGGAGCCGTGCTCCACAAAAAAGTCAGGTATGCCGATGATGCGGACAGCCGTGTTGTAGATGCCCTTGAGGGAATAAAACTCAAGCACTGCGCTGCCAAGACCGCCAAGCTGCGAGCCCTCCTCCAGCACAATGATCCTTTTTCCGCTTTCCGCCAGGGAAACCAGCATAGCTTCATCCAATGGCTTAATAAATCTTGCATTGACAATGCCGACGTTAACGCCTTCACGCTTCAACGCTTCAGCAGCGTCCTCCGCAACGCTAATCATCGGGCCTACTGCCAAAATAACGTAGGCATCGCCTTCGCGCAGCGTTTCCCAGCTTCCGATCGGTATCGGCTGAGGATTTTGCTCCAGCTCAACACCTACACCGTGAATTCTTGGATAACGGACGGCTATTGGCCCGTCATTGTATTGCAGCGACGTCACCATCATTCTGCGCAATTCATTTTCATCCTTTGGCATCATCAGCACCAAGTTAGGAATATGCCGCAAATAAGCAATATCGTATACGCCCTGATGCGTTTCGCCATCCGGTCCTACAAACCCGGCACGGTCAATGGCAAAAACAACATTTAGGTTCTGGCGGCAAATATCATGCACGACCTGATCATAAGCGCGCTGCAGGAATGTGGAATAAACGGCGTAAACCGGTTTTAGCCCTTCCAGCGCAAGCGCTGCGGACATCGTTGCGGCATGCTGCTCCGCTATCCCGACGTCCAGCATCCGATGCGGAAAACGTGCGGCAAATTCCAGAAGCCCGGATCCGCCCGGCATAGCTGGAGTTACAGCGACGATTCGCTCGTCTTTTTCAGCCAGCTCAATCAATATATCGCCAAAAACCTTCGTATACATCGGAGGGCCGACAGCTTTGACCATTTGCCCCGACTCAATTTTGTAGGGGGAAGCGCCATGCCAGGCATGGGAATCCCTTTCCGCCGGCGTGTAGCCCTTTCCTTTTACCGTTATCACGTGAACGAGAACGGGTCCAGGCATGGAATCCGCCTGCTTCATAATATCGATCAAACCTTCAATATCATGGCCGTCCACAGGCCCCAGGTAGGTCAAGCCAAATTGCTCAAACAGGATACCGCTCACCAGCAAATACTTCAAGCTATCCTTGAAGCGCTCCGCCGTCTTGGCAAGCTTGCCCCCGATCGCCGGGATTTTGTTCAGCAGATGCTGAAGATCATCCTTGGCCTTCTGGTAGTGACGGTCCGTTCTGATTTTGCCCAAATAGTGGTGAAGAGCTCCAACATTAGGAGCGATTGACATTTCGTTGTCGTTGAGAACAACAATCATGTTGCGCTTTTCGTGGCCAATGTGATTGAGCGCCTCCAGTGCCATTCCGCCGGTAAGGGCGCCGTCTCCGATAACAGCCACTACGCGATTGGTATCCCCTTTGAAGTCGCGCGCAAGCGCCATCCCCATTGCAGCCGACAGCGAAGTGCTGCTGTGGCCTGCCTCCCACACGTCATGCGGGCTTTCGGAACGTTTAACAAAGCCGCATAATCCTTTATACATGCGCAATGTATCGAATTGATCCTTGCGGCCAGTCAATATTTTGTGGACATAGGATTGGTGTCCAACGTCAAAAATAAATTTATCGTGCGGGCTATGAAATAAATAATGCATTACCAATGTCAGCTCAACAACGCCTAAATTAGGCGCCAAATGACCGCCTGTCACCGACAGCTTCTGAATCAGAAAAGAACGTATCTCCTCCGCCAGCTGCTCCAGCTGGTCTATGGTTAGCTCCTTCAGATCCTCGGGTTTGTTAATTCCATCCAGCAGCACGTTGCTTCCTCGCTTTCAGGGACAGTTTTTCTTTCTTGATGGCTGTCCTATAAACGTTTACATTTCCACTAGTATACCACATTGGCAACCAATGCCCAATTAGCTTTACGCAGCAAGAGCTCAATGGTCGCGTTTTATAAGAAAATCAGCCAATTGAAGCAGCCTTTCCGGGCTGGCAAAGCCAGCTTCCTGAATGCAGCCTTTGGCCTCTTCCGTCAGCTTTGACGCAAGGCGTTTGCTCTCCTCCAGTCCAATCAGGAACGGATACGTAACCTTTTGTCCCTCGATGTCGCTGTTGACCGGCTTGCCCAACTTGGCTTCATCGCCGACAAGATCAAGAATGTCGTCCTGAATCTGAAAAGCCAGCCCCAGAGTCCGGCCGTATCGGCCAAGAAGCTCCAGCTGCCGTTCCGTAGCTCCCCCCACTCTGCCTCCGGCCATTGCGGAAAACGCAATCAGATCGCCGGTTTTATGCAGATGAATATATTCAAGCTGCGACAAACCCGTAATCCCTTGCTCCCCTTGCATATCCGCCACCTGGCCGCCCACCATGCCGGGAGCGCCCGCAAGCATCGACAGATCCTCAACGATAGCAAGCATCGTGGAGGGTTCAAGACCTGCCTCTCGGCCGCCTCGCGAAATAAGGTAAAACGCGTGGGTAAGCAAAGCGTCCCCCGCCAGAATGGCCATCGCTTCGCCAAAAACTTTATGGTTGGTTAACCGGCCGCGGCGGTAATCATCATTATCCATGGCAGGCAAATCATCATGTATTAACGAATACGTATGTATGTGCTCGACAGCGCATGCGATTGGCAGCGCTTGCCTTCTCGCCTCCAGGCTCCCTGCGACCGCTTCAGCGGCGGTCAGAACGAGGGCCGGCCGGATTTTTTTGCCTCCGGCCGACAGTGAATACGCCATGGAGTCGCGCAGCGTCCCGGGAACCTCCCAGTGCTGCGGCAAACTTTCAAGTAGCGCCTTGTCCGTCTCGGCGGCGCATTGCTTTAAATAGTCCGTTATGGTTGGGCTGGCGCTCAAGCTTATTCCCCTTTATCATCGTTTGCCTGGGCAAACGGTTTTTTCTGCAGTCCTTGTCCGTTGTCGACAAGCATCTGTATCCGGCTTTCCACTTGCTCCAGCTTGCTGCCGCAGAGGCGGGACAACGTCATACCCTCTTGAAACAGCTCAATCGCAGTCTCCAGGGGCACATCTCCGTTCTCCAGACGTCCTACGATTTCTTCCAGCTTTTGCATGGCTTCCTCGAACGATAATTGCTCCTTCTCTTGCTCGCTCACCGTTGATCTCCTTTCAGCGACAGAACCCGGCATTCCAGCTCGCCGTCCGCCAGCTTCACTTGAATTTGTTCCCCTTCGGAAATATCCTGTACGGATTTGACCAATCGTTGTTTTTCTCCGTACACCAATCCGTAGCCGCGGGACATGACTTTAAGCGGACTGAGCGCATCCAGTTGGCGCACTGCGCCATTCAGTCTCATTCCGCGCTCCTTCAGCAAGCCGGACGCCGCAAGCTTCATACGTCGTTCTATATCACTCAGCCGTCTTGAGGCATGTGCTGCTTTTTCACCGGGATGTTGAGTCAAAAGTCTGGATTGCAGCTTTTCCATCAATGAACCTCTGCGTTCTAGAGAAAGCTCCATGCTCCGGTGCAGATGCTCCTCTAGGCGGTCTACACGCTGCGCCTGCTCCAGCAAATATTTGCGAGGGTGAACAAAAAAAGGCGAGCGCTGCAAGCGGACCAGTCTATCCCTATTTTCACGGAGAGTCGAAGAAAGGGCGGCTGTAAGCCGTGAAGCCAGCCACTCCCCTTGCTGCCGCAATTCCTGAATGTGTGGAACGGCCAATTCAGCAGCAGCCGTTGGCGTTGCCGCGCGCAAATCAGCCGCAAAGTCGGCAATCGTATAATCCGTTTCATGACCAACAGCGCTTATGACGGGAATTATGGAAGCGACGATCGCTCTGGCCACCGCTTCTTCGTTAAAAGCCCACAGCTCTTCCAGCGATCCGCCGCCTCTTCCTACGATCAAAACATCGCATTCTCCAAGACTGTTCATATCTTCAATTGCTTTTACGATAGAAGGCGCCGCTCCCGCGCCTTGCACCAATACGGGATAGATCGTTACGGCAGCAAGCGGATATCTGCGCTGCAGCGTGGTCAATATATCTCTAACCGCTGCGCCCGTGGGCGACGTAATAACGCCAATTGCTTTTGGGTAAGACGGCAAGGAACGTTTGCGTTCTTGTGAAAAGAGACCTTCCGCCGCCAGCTTTTCCTTTAGCTGCTCGTAAGCCAGATATAAACTCCCTATGCCGTCAGGCTGCATGGCCATCACATAAAATTGATAGTTCCCGTCGCGTTCAAAAACGGAAATGTTACCTCTGGCCATAACCTTCGCCCCTTCCTTCGGACGGAAAGGCAAACGGGCATTATGGGAAGCAAACATGACGCATTTCAGACGGCTGTCGCTGTCCTTAAGCGTAAAATACATATGACCGCTGGAATGATGCGTAAAATTGGAGATTTCGCCGCGAAGCCAAACATCGGACAACAGCTCGTCCTGCTCCATTTTCATACGTATATAGCGGTTCACTTCTTTTATGGATAAAATACGGGGCTTCTCTGCCATTGCGGGCTCTACACCTCGATTCCGTGTGCCCTTTTTGCTGCTTTGACTGTATTCTTCATCAGCATGGTGATGGTCATCGGGCCCACTCCGCCAGGCACCGGAGTTATGGCTCCCGCTGTTTCCAGACAATCCTCGTAATCGACGTCGCCTGCCAGCTTTCCGTCCGGAAGACGGTTAATCCCAACATCAATAACAACTGCGCCGGGCTTAACATAGCTTTTCCCAATAGCTTTTGCCTTGCCAATAGCGACAACCAGAATATCCGCGGAGCGCGCAAGCTCTTCCATATTGGCGGTACGGGAGTGGCAAATAGTCACCGTTGCGTGTTCCCGCAGCAGAAGCATCGCTACAGGCTTGCCCACAATATTGCTGCGTCCGATAACAACGGCATGTTTGCCGCTGATGGATGTGCCGCTGCGCTTGATAAGCTCAATCACGCCGGCCGGCGTACAAGGCAGCAGGCTGTCGTCGCCGATGCTGAGATTGCCCACGCTTTGCGGGTGGAAGCCATCAACATCCTTTTCAACGCTGATTGCGTCGATTACCGCTTTTTCGTTAATATGTCCGGGAAGCGGCAGCTGCACCAGAATACCGTTAATGCTGGCTTGGCTGTTCAGCTTGCCGATCAGGGCAAGCAGTTCTTCCTCCGTCGTGTCGGCCGCGAGCTTATGTACCTCGGAGTAAATGCCGAGCTGCTGGCAGGCTTTTTCCTTGGAGCCAACGTATACCTTGGAGGCGGGATCCTCTCCCACCAGCACGACAGCAAGGCCGGGAACAACGTTTTGTTCCTTCAGCGAAGCAACCTCCTGAAGCAGCTCGTTGCGAATTTCAGCAGAAATCTGTTTTCCGTCAATAATTAATGAGCTCATGAACAACATCCCCTCTTGGAAGTTAAGCCAATGCTTGATGAACCTTTTTTTTCTTTTAAACGAACAGATCAATTTTTCAGCGCATTTAGACAACAAAAGGCGGGATCCTCCGCCTTAAGCTTTTAATTCATCAATTTCCTGAAGCAGCTTGCCAAGAACCCCGTTTACAAACTTGCCGGATTCATCCGTGCCAAAATGTTTGGCGAGGTCAATCGCCTCGTTAATAGCTGCTTTTGGCGGAACATCGTTGCGAAATACCATTTCGTAGCAAGCCAGTCTGAGCACTTGACGGTCAACGCGAGACAAACGATCGACTTGCCAGCCCGTCAAATATTGCTGCAGCATGCCGTCAATGGCTTGCCTGGATTCGATAACGCCATGTACCAGCTCCCGGGCAAAATCCGCCGTTCCCCCTGCTTCCTTGGGATCGGCTCCAATCTCGTTTTCCTCTTGCAATTCATCCATCAGCATATCCACGGCATCAGAGGCCGAAACTTCATTCATTTCCATTTGATACAGGCTGGATATCGCTATTTCTCTCGCCAACCTACGCTTCATCTGTACACACATCCGATTCTACAAAATTGTAATACCCAAATTCCAGCATTCGACCACATAAAAATCTATGTAAGTTCAACCAAGAAATCGGCAGCAGCAGGCCATAGTGAGGAGGGTTCTGGAGAAGCGAAGCGTTCGCTTGTGTTTCCAGATTTCGACATTATGCAAAAACAATCAGGAAATCTGGAAACAACTGCGATCGGAAGAACCCTCCTCACGGCGGCCTCCCCCCTGCCAACACTCTTGTTGAACTTATCATAAAAAAACGATGATCTCCTCCCTGTTCCGAATTAGCGGCTGTCACAAATCCGGAATACGGAGGAGACCACAGTATTAACGAAATGGACGGAATCGCTCCATTATGCCATCCCATAATCGCTGCCACGGGATAACCGGTTCGTTTGAGGTTTCTTTTCTTTTGGCATACCAGTAACAAGTAAAAACGATAAGGGCAACAAATAGCATGTCCCAAAAGCCAAATGCCAAATAAACAATGCTTAGCCCTAACCCAGCGGCGACACCCGTCAGGCGCCTCCAGTAGGTGTTCCAGAACTCCCTCCACATGGGACCATCCACCTCTATTCTACGCGGCTCTTGAATGCGCCTGCCGAAACGACGTTAGCGACAAAAACAGCAACGTTGATAACCGGTATGCCCGTTATATCCTCAACATGCTCTTTGACCGCGCGTTGAATTTCCTCCGTCAGCACCGGAATCTGATTTTCTCCGTCAATTACCGCGCGCAGCACAATTTCAAGTCCCGCGTCGGTCGCGCGCACGCGCGCACGCAATTCCTTGACGCCGCGTTGTCTGGAAGCAGCCTTCAACGCCAGGTTTTCGATGGTTTCAATGGAAATGCGGATATCGCCGAATTCTGTCCGCTGATCGATGGATTGTGCGTTGGCCGCACCACGGCTCAGCGACACGATAAAGAAGCGGAAACTGATCAACAGCAGAATAATCCCTGCGATTCCGAACGAAAAAGCTATGGATTTGAATTCGTAAAATTGAGTCAGCCAATTGCTAAGCAGCGACTTTGTAATCCAGCCAAAACCAAGGCAGATCATAAAAACCGATACGACGCCAATAGCCAGACTGTATAGGAACAACAGCAGCTTGTCCACTACTCTCATCAATAGACCCATTCCTCCTGCAAAACCGAATGAAAACCCCCTGCGCTTAAGCGGCATGCCCTGCCCAATCACGAGGGGGTTGTACAGAATAAAGCTATTTTTTTACTTGACGCGGTTTGCGTTATCGTCTTCTTCAATCTTCTCGGCAGGCTTAAAATGGACATCATGGATATGGACGTTCACTTCAACAACATGCAAACCTGTCATCATTTCAATGGAGCGTTTGACGTTGCGCTGAATTTCGGATGCGACTTCGGGAATCTTGTTTCCGTATTCAACAATAATGGATACGTCTACAGCCGCCTCGCGTTGACCTACTTCAACCTTGACACCCTTGGACAAGTTTTTGCGGCCCAGCAGCTCGGCGATGCCTCCTGCAAAACCGCCGCTCATGCCGGCTACGCCATTTACTTCAACAGTAGCCAAACCGGCAATGACTTCAATAACCTCAGGTGCAATCTGAATCGTGCCAATCTCCGTTTTCTCGTAATCCGCAGCAATTGTACTCATGCGCGTTCTACACCTCCCTAAAGTTGCGTGCGCTTGACATCTAGCCAAGCCTTGATCCGCATCTTATTTCTATACTATAACATCCTGCCGAAATTATGACAAACTATGCCTGACGAGCCGCAAAATCCAAAACGAGCCTTATCCTGCGCCATCAACAGAAGCATATACATCATTTTCTTCCAGGAATTTGATGTCAAAATCGCCCTCCACAAATTTGGGATGGTTCAATAGCCGCAAATGGAAAGGAATCGTAGTACGGATGCCATCAATCGCAAATTCGGCAAGCGCCCTCTTCATACGCGCAATAGCTTCCTCGCGGGTCGGAGCCCAAACAATCAGCTTGGCGATCATGGAATCATAATGCGGCGAAATGGTATACCCCGGGTATACAGCGCTATCGACGCGGACGCCGATCCCGCCAGGCGGTAAATAAAACGGAATATTGCCGGGCGAAGGCATAAAGCCGCGCTCAGGATCCTCCGCATTGATCCGGCATTCAATGGACCAGCCGTTAATGGAAAGGTCCTCCTGCTTGATGGAAAGCGGATTGCCCTCCGCCACGCTGATCATTTCCTTGATGAGATCCACATTCGTAATCATTTCCGTTACAGGATGCTCAACCTGAATCCGGGTATTCATTTCCATAAAATAAAACTGACCGTCTTGCCCGAGCAAAAACTCAAGCGTTCCGGCGCCAGCATATTGAACAGCCAAAGCCGCTCTTACGGCAGCCTGGCCCATGCTATCCCGCAGCTCGGGGGTTAGAACCGGACAAGGCGCTTCCTCTACAAGCTTCTGGCGTCTGCGCTGAACGGAGCAATCACGTTCAAACAGATGCACGGCATTGCCATGCTTGTCCGCCATGATCTGAATTTCGACATGCTTCATGCCGGTCAAATATTTTTCCAAATAAACGCCGGCATTGCCAAACGCCTTTTGCGCTTCCTGCTGAGCCGTTGTAATCTGGCTGATCAGGGAATCCTCATCCTCCGCGATACGGATTCCCTTGCCTCCGCCGCCCGCCGTCGCTTTAATTATGACAGGGTAGCCGATAGCGCGAGCAACCTCGATCGCTTCGTCCAGGTCCTCGACAAGACCGTCGGAGCCGGGAATGACGGGAACGTTGGCTTCTTTCATCGTCAATTTGGCGACGGCTTTGTCGCCCATCTTGCTGATCGCTTCGGGCGACGGCCCGATAAACGTGATATTGCAGGATTCGCAAATCTCCGCAAAATCAGCATTTTCGGCCAGAAAGCCATAGCCGGGATGAATGGCGTCGCATTCCGTAATGGTAGCGATGCTCATAATGTTGGTTAAATTCAAATAGCTGTCCTTGGAAGCCGTCGGACCAATGCAATACGCTTCGTCAGCGAGGCGCACATGCAAGGAATCACGGTCTGCCTCGGAATATACCGCAACCGTGCCAATGCCGAGTTCGCGGCAAGCCCGTATGATCCGCACCGCGATTTCACCGCGGTTAGCGATTAATATTTTCTGGAATTTCACGCAGGAACCCCTTTCAACAAACAGTTTTCCCAAGCAGGGACAGAAAATAAATCAGTCTGCTTTGACTAGGAACAGCGGCTGTCCGTATTCCACCAGTTGGCCGTTGCTTACAAGAACTTCCACGATCTCGCCGTTAATTTCGGCTTCAAGCTCATTCATAAGTTTCATGGCTTCCAATATGCATACAACCGTTTTGCTGTTCACGCGATCGCCAATGCCCACAAACGGCTTGGCGTCAGGAGAAGGCGAGCTGTAGAAGGTGCCTACCATTGGCGAAACGATTTGGTGCAAATCCGCTGCAGGGGTTTTGACAGGCGCCGTAGGCTCTCCCGCCTCTGCTTGTCCCGTCTGCTGAAGAGCCGGTTGCTGTGGAACGGAAGTCAGACCCGCTGACGGATATGTATGCGTGATTGGAGCTGCTTGTACGCTTACAACTTCGGTTTTGCCCGGCTTGCGAATAAGCAGGCGAGCCCCTTCATTTTCAATTTCGACCTCTTGGAGAGATGATTGATCAACCAGTTTGATCAATTCTTTGATCTCGCTCAATTTGAACATGGACGTAATCACTCCTCTTCTTCACATAACGTTTAGTATTATAACACAAACCTCCGTGAACACGAACCATTTTTATTCAAACTCCGTTCGAGGCCCGCAAGAGAAGGGATTTCAGCGTTTATAGCCCGGCGCAACCCCTCTTTGGAAATGGCAAAAGCTCCGGATGCTTAAGGAGTTAACCTTTTAGCAGCCGGAGCTTTGCGTTATTCAACGCCCGGTTTGAGAAGCAGTGATTCTGTCCGGGGTTACGGCTCTTGCACGTACTGCACGGTCACCTGGCTTGGTTTGACCTCAAGTCCTTTCAGCACCTGCTCGATAATGCCGGCCGCTTCGCTTTTCTCCAGCTTTTGGCTGGTCACCACAACTTTGTAACGGTCATTTTCCTGTGAAATCAGCGCCATCTTGTATTGCTCCATCAGTGCGGACTCCAGTTCCTGAATGCGGGAGTTTTTGTCCTCCAGTTGATCCATCTCGCTCCAAGCGGCGGTTGCGGCTTCGACATCGTTGGATACATCGGCGATAATGGCCATAATCCGCTCCTCTTCCGCTTTGTTTTGCAGGTCGCGTTTAGCAAGCAGTTCGCTGAACAAACCGCCGGCTACAAAGCCTTCGCGTTCCAGCTGCTCCAGAACTTCCTGATTGCGGGCTGCAAGTTCCTCTCCGCCAACCGCCTCTCCGTTCACAACCAAGCCGCCTTCGCCTGTTGCTTCCGTTACATTTTGAACCGGGGTTCCCGATTCCGTCAGTTTATCGGCATCGTCCAGATCCTGAGTGAACAAGTAATAAGCGGACAGCACCACCATCAAGCTTAGCATCGATACCAGCCATACCGTTTGTCTTTTCGTATTCATGTCAACACAGCCTCCCTATTTTTTAAAAAGTTATTGTTTGCTCGGCACAACCGATATGCGATTGACCGGAACGCTTAGCCCCTTCTCCACTGCATTGACGATCAGCCGCCGCACGGTTACATTCTCCGAGCCCTTGGCGACAATCAGAATACCGCGAATGCGCGGGCTGATCGTTTTTACAACAATCGGCTTCTGTTCCCCTGAAACCTCGTATAACACGACCTGCCCGTCCCTGCTGACGGAGGTCATATGCCTTGTTCCGCCGTTTTTGTCATTTTCATCGGTTGTGGACTGCGTTTCCTGTTTATTGCGCTCCACCACCACTTCTTCAGTCGATTCAACCGTTACCAGAACATCCACGCTCCCGACTCCCACAATTTTCTCCAAAATTTCCTTCAGCCTGGTTTCAAGCGTCCGTTCGATGCCCTCGAAAGGCGTCGCCGATGCTCCGTTGCTATTCCAGGTTTCCGCAACCTGAGGCAGCTGACTGGGGTCCTGCGCCGATGGCTCCACATCCTTATAGGGCAAAAAGGAGTTTAACAGCATGAGGGCAGCCCCGATTCCGCCCAAAATAAGCAGAATACGTAACGTTTTCACCCGTTTTGGGCCGCCCGGCCCTCCGCCAAACGCTGCCTCCAGCCCTTCCAGCCATTTTGCCATTCCGCCAGTCCCCTTCCCCGGTTCCATTGCTTCAAACGCTCTCCTCATTTATCCGGCGCACCTCGATGCTTCCCCGCTTGATGCCCCACACTTGCCGCAGCATTTGCCATACCTCAGGCAAATCCTGTTCCTTTAGCCATACGTATTTCTCGGCTTCACCGCCCCGCAGCGGCGTTTTTCCCTCCGCATCCTTGACCGGCTCAACCTTGACGGAAACGGAAACCGGTTCGACTGGCACGACGCTGCCTGCCTCATTTCGAGGTTTTGCTTTGGCTGGAGCAGCCAGCGTAATCGTCACCTTGCTGACTGCAGGACCTTTTCCGCTTTCTCCCGGCTTGTTCCATTCCAGATCGACATCCACCTTTTCAACAGTCAGATTCGCCTCCACCGCCAAGAGCTCCGATATGTCGTCTTCCATTGCTTTTTGTGCCATTCTAGCCGCTTCGATGTTGCGTTGCTCCTGCAGCATTGCGGCCTTTTGCGTAATTTCCTCCAAGCTTGGCATTCCCGTTTTTTTCTGAATGGCCCGCTCGTCCCATAGCATGATGCCAGCTTCCAGCCTGCCTCCTATATCCTCTTGCAGCAGCCTGAGCACGGGAGACAGAATCGTGAGCAGAATAATGAGCCCTACCACCAGTCTGGCATACCGCTGCATTGCCTTGTTCGGCAGCAGCAGCTCCACGATAGCGGCCAGCAGAATAACGGCGACAATATCGCGCAGCCACTGGCTTAACCAACCGATCACATACAGCACACCTCCTTTTCAACTGCACGTCTTCGCATTTTTCATCGAACCATCAATGCCGCGTTTCCCGCCGTTAAAATGATCGTTACAGCCAGAAAAAACATTAGGCTTACCGCTGCAAGCGAAGCAAAGACGTAAATCATCGTTTTGCCGATCGTTTGCAGGCATTTGGCAATGGGAGATTCACCAAGCGGCTGCATCACCGCAGCCGAGAGATGATAGATCATTGCCAGGGTCAATATTTTGATAGCGGGAAAAGCGCTCAGAAAAAGCAAAATAATGACGCCCGCAAGCCCTACGGCGTTTTTGGCCAGCATCGACGCGGAGATGACGGTATCCGCCGCATCAGAAAACATTCTCCCCACCACCGGCACAAAGTTGCCTGTCACGAATTTAGCCGTCCGGAGCGTTACCCCGTCCGTGACCGCGCCTGTCGCGCCTTGAACGGAGATGACCCCCAGAAAAATCGTGACCAAAACGCCAAGCGCGCCAACCGCTACCGATCTCAACAAGTTAGCCAGATTTGTAACCTTGAATTTATCGCTCAACGCGCTGGCGATATGCAGAACCGCCGAAAAAAACAGCAGCGGGAAAACAAACATGTATATCGCTGTGCCCACCGCATGAATCATAAAAATGATAAGCGGATGAAGCACCGAAACGGTTACCAGACTCCCCATCGACGCCAGAAGCGTGAGGAGCAAAGGAACCATCGCCAGCATAAAGGAGATCATTCCGGTAATGGCGTCTCTTGCATATCCGATCGCAACATTAAAGCTATTGACGGCGATGATCAGAAGCACCATATAAGTGATGGCGTAAGCGACCTTGCTGGTCGTGTTTCGCTCGAAGGCGGACTGCAGATTTTCCAGCACCATGCTGAACACCGCGAGCATGACGATCGTAACCAGCAACTCGCCGTTGTACAACACCTCATGCCACATAAATCGCAGCAGCGCCGTCAAGCTGTCGCCAAGACCGATGCCCCCGCCGGGTAGCAGCATGTCGGACAAGGCCGGGACCTGTCCCTCCGGAAAGTAGCCCCCATACGTCTTTCGCAGACCTTCCCAATACTGCTCCACGCCGTCAGTGCCCAGCTCCGTCAACTGCTCGCCCGACAGCTCCTGCAGCAGCTCTCGTTTGTCCGATTCAACGCTTTGTGCGGAAGGCGCTGCATTAACGACCGTCGCCCATTGGAGCAGGAAAGCGGTGAACAAGAGAATCAGCAGCAGCCTGGTTCTCTCCCGCTCCGTGCGGGCTTCCCTCATCATATTCAGCTCCCCGCCGGCAGCAGGCCGATTACCGTTTCAACTATAACGCTGATGATCGGTATCGCCATGACGAGAATAAATACCTTGCCGGCAAATTCGATTTTGGATGCAATGCTTTCTTGCCCCGCGTCTCTGACAATTTGTGCCCCGAACTCTGCAATATAGGCAATCCCAATTATTTTCAACACCGTCTTGAGATAGATGGAAGGTATGCCGGAGCGGTTCGCCAAATCCTCCAATACCGTTATGATCGACTCGATTTTTCCGATCACGTACAGGAAAATGAATAAGCCGGTAAATGCCGCCAGAAGAAAAGCAAACATCGGTTTTTGCTCCCGGACTACCAGGATAAGCACAGTCGCCATCAGGCCAAGTCCGACGATTTGAATCATGTCCACCGCATTCACCTACTGAAACAGAAAAATCGTCTTGATCTCCTGAAAAAGCTCGTTAAGCAGCCGTACCACCATAAACAGGACAACAACAAATCCGATTACCGTTACCCAATGCGCCATATCCTCCTTGCCCATCTGCTTCAGCACCGAATGGATCATTGCGATAATGATGCCAATTCCAGCAATTTGGAAGATGGCGCTAACGTCGATATTCATAAGTAGGGCACCCTCTTACACCATCAAAATGACGATCAATACAGCGAGCAGCACGCCTAGGCTTTTCCACATTTTTTCATATCTCGCCTGATCGTCTCTTGCATTTTCCTCCTCTGACTTTAACTGCGACAAAGCTAGCTTGAGATGTTTACTTTGATCCTCCTTGTCACTAATCCCCAGCGTTGTACCCAGCCTCAGCCAAACCGCCCGTTCTCCTCCGGTCATCACCGTATTTCGCCACTCCTCGGCCACCGCGTTTTCCCAGCTTTCCTGAAAAGAAAGCCCCTCCGCGCCACTAATGCCCTGTGCAGCCTTTCTTAAAACGGCGGCAATCGGCTCCGGCGAAGCTTCGGCCGTGCGTAGAAGCGCGTCTGGAAGCGGCGTGTGACCGTAGCTAATTTCGGTTTCCAGCCGCTTTAGTGCATGGGCTGCTGACCTTAGCTGCCGGGGACGCTCTGCAAATCTTGAAGCCTGCTGAAAGCCAATCAGCGTGCCCGCAACCAGAATCAGGACGGCGCCAAGCAGCTTAATCATGGTGTCCCTGCCCGCATCAGCTGTTCTCCGGCGAGGCTGCTCCAGCCGTTGCCAGGGTCCAGGCTCCCCTGCGGGCTCCCCCTCATTTGAAGCTGAATAACGCGATGCATGACGCCTTCACGGGTGCGCCGTAATTCCACAATTTGCGAAAATGCGCCTTGCTCCAGCAGCTTTTTAAGCTCCGGCCGCCCCTTGGCATCGCTCAGGTCGAAGGCATGGGCCGTGGCAATAACGCTAACCCCCGCATGGCTGGCCTCCGTAATGGCTGCCCCGTCCTCGGGACGCCCGATTTCGTCTGCAATAAGCACTTCGGGCGACATGGAGCGGAGAAGCATCATCATCCCTTCCGCTTTAGGACAAGCGTCCATGACGTCGCTTCGCGGGCCAACATCGAAGGTAGGCACTCCTCTGACGCAAGCAGCGATTTCGGAACGCTCGTCCACAATGCCGACCTTCCTTCCCCTTCGGCGGCCTGTATCGCCGCCTTTCCAGTAGCCATAGCTCAATGATCGGGCAATATCACGGACCAGCGTTGTTTTTCCTTGCTGCGGCGGAGCTAGCAGAAGACTCGAAAACACTCTGTCGCTGTTGCGGTCCATTAGCTTTGGCATAAGGAACGAGGCGGCGCCGATTCTTTCCCTGGCAATCCGAATGTTGAAACCTCCGATATCCCGAATGCCCCGAACCGCTCCGCCTTCCAGGATGGTTCGTCCGGCAAGTCCGATGCGATGTCCCCCGGCTACCGTAATATAGCCCCGCCTAAGCTCTTCTTCCATAGCGTAAAGCGAATAGTTTGTTATTTTTTCCAGAAGCTTGCGGCATTGCTCGGCAGAAGGCCTGTAAGCGCCGTCCGGCTCCTGGATCAGACAACCGTCCGCGGCGACGAAACGGGATTCGCCGCTGCACGATATTTCAAGCGGACGATCCTCCCTGATACGTATTTCCTCCAGACTCTCCAGCGGCTCCTGCGGCATTCTCTCAAGCAAACTGCGAATATCCAGCGGCAGCAGCTGAAATACGTGTGTCAGCATATGTTCATCACTCCCGGCGGTTTGTCCTTTGTCGTTACATATGTATGCTTGTCTTGCAAAAGTATGTCTATAGAGAGCCATTTGATAGATTTGTTTCGGATTCGTTCGTTTGAATCTTTAACCCTATTTTTTCAGGATGCCGATCATCAAACAAACCACGCCGATCGCAACCCAAGCAAACTTGGAGAGAGACAGCTTGTCCGATAAGCCAACAAGTCCAATTGTTGTTGTAGCGATAAGAATAAGCGGTCCAACCAGCGCCAAGGACGAGTTGACGATCAGCGCTTTTTCGATATTGTTAAACCTGAGCATCAATAGCGCCGCCGCAATTTCCATACTGCCCGACAGCAGCCTAAGCATGGCCATACCCAATACGATTTTGCTCAGCAATTCCATCCCTCCCGCCCGCTTCCTTTCTTCATCTATATGCAGCCTTGTCCTAATTTCATGACGGACACATGACGGACGGCCCCCGCATATAATGTATAAGCAGAAGAAGAAATGGGGAATCGGGACATGCAGGTCGAGGTTATTTCCAGCGTTAATGAAGCCTGCTCCGGCAAGCTTCAACACCGAACGGCCATTGTGGTTGATGTCCTGCGCGCGACAACAACGATTGCAACAGCTTTGGCTGCGGGGGCGTCCTGTGTTATTCCGGCCGAAACGGTTCAGGATGCCAAACAATTGACAAAGGAGGGGGATCTTGCTGGCGGCGACCGCTTCTGCCGACAAATTTCGGGATTTTCCTACGGCAACTCTCCGGGGCAATACAGAGGGAAGCAAATAGAGGGCAAACGGATTGTTTTGACAACCTCAAACGGCACAAGAGCTTTATGCAAAGCGATGAAAGCCGACCATATCATCGCCGCCAGTCTGTTGAATGCGGAGGCTTGCGCACTTCTGGCATTGGAGCTTAGACGGGATATCGTTATCCTGTGCGCTGGAAGCAGAGACAGCTTTGCGCTGGAGGATGGCTTATGCGCCGGATTGCTAGTTCATTGCCTGCGGCAGCATGATCGCTCGGGCACGCTGCGGGTGGATGACTTTGGTTCAGCCATGGAAGCTCTGTATCTGAACAAAGCAAACGCCATCATGGAAACGCTGGCCCAAAGCCAAACCGGCAAAAAGCTGCTCCGGCTGGGGCACCGCGAAGATATTGCCAGCTGTAGTCATGTAAACGTGCTTCAAGTTGTACCCTACTTAAACGGCGGCAGCTTGATCCAGCGTTTGCCGGGAACGCTTGCGCAGACAGCTGTCCCCTTTTGCTAGGGTGCGTATGCAAACCCGAAATTGTTCAAGCAGGTTTGCAGACACGCCCTGCGTCACAACAAAA
>PJUA01000456.1_pt1 | contig 22251 bp, 17 predicted proteins | sample 1512151 | NCBI WGS metagenome assembly PJUA01 (sample SAMN08177678, study PRJNA422409) | Soil metagenome, whole genome shotgun sequencing project. | isolation source: Soil enriched on filter paper: beechwood xylan treatment | place: USA: Madison | collected 2015-01-15
GTGCTGCTGGACGCCATCACCCACGCGGAAGACAAGACCCGCCTGGAAGATCTCTACCTGCCCTACAAGCCCAAGCGTCGCACCAAGGCCCAGATCGCCGCCGAAGCCGGCCTGACCGAGCTGGCCGATGCGCTGCTGAACGACCCGAGCCTGAACCCGGAAGAGGAAGCCGCCAAATACATCAAGGCCGCCTTCACCACCGACAACGGTGACAATCCGGGCGTGCCCGATACCAAGGCCGCGCTCGATGGCGCGCGCCAGATCCTCATGGAGCGTTTCTCGGAAGACGCCGAGCTGCTGCAGAGCCTGCGTGAGTACATCACCGAACACGGCGTGGTCGAATCCAAGGTGATCGATGGCAAGCAGGACGCCGGCGAAAAATTCGCCGACTACTTCGATTACTCCGAGACCTATTCCACCATCCCTTCTCACCGCGCGCTGGCGCTGTTCCGTGGTCGCCGCGAAGAGATGCTCAACGTCGTGTTGCGTCTGGATAGCGAAGAGGAAAAACCGAAGTGGGATGCGCCTCATAATCCTTGCGAAGGTCGTATCGCCTCGCGCTTCGGCGTCTCCAACAAGGGCCGTGCCGCTGACAAGTGGTTGTCCGACACCGTGCGCTGGGCCTGGCGCGTGAAGGTCTTCATGCACCTGGAAACGGAGCTCATGACCAACCTGCGCGAGAAGGCCGAGCTTGAAGCCATCAACGTCTTCGCCCGCAACCTGAAGGACCTGCTGCTGGCCGCGCCTGCCGGCCCGCGTGCCACCATGGGCCTGGACCCTGGGCTGCGCACCGGCGTCAAGGTCGCCATCGTCGATGCCACCGGCAAGGTGGTCGCCACCGATACCATCTATCCGCACCAGCCGCGCAACGACTGGCACGGTTCGCTGCACACCCTGTCGCAGCTGGCCGAGAAGCACAATGTCTCGCTGATCTCGATCGGCAACGGCACCGCCTCGCGTGAAACCGACAAGCTGGCACAGGACCTGATCAAGCTGCGTCCCGAACTGAAGCTGACCAAGATCGTGGTGTCCGAAGCGGGTGCGTCGGTGTATTCCGCCTCGGAATTCGCTTCCAAGGAATTGCCGGATCTGGATGTGTCGCTGCGTGGCGCAGTCTCGATTGCACGTCGTCTGCAGGACCCGCTGGCCGAGCTGGTCAAGATCGATCCCAAGTCCATCGGCGTGGGTCAGTACCAGCACGATGTGAGCCAGTCGCAACTGGCGCGCTCGCTGGATGCCGTCGTGGAGGATTGCGTGAACGCCGTTGGCGTGGATGTGAACACCGCTTCCGCTCCGCTGCTGGCACGCGTGTCGGGCCTGAATGCCAGCGTGGCACAGAGCATCGTGTCGTATCGGGATATGAAGGGGATGTTCAGCTCGCGTGCTGCATTGCGCGAAGTGCCGCGCCTGGGTGACAAGACCTTTGAACAGGCGGCCGGCTTCCTGCGCGTGATGAATGGCGAGAACCCGCTGGATGCGTCGGCGGTCCACCCGGAATCCTATCCGCTGGTGGAAAAGATCCTGGCCGATATCAAGAAGGATGTGAAGAGCGTGCTGGGCCAGACCTCGCTGTTGAAGGGCCTGACCCCGGCCAAGTATGCCGACGAGAAGTTCGGCGTGCCCACCGTCACCGACATTCTCAAGGAACTGGACAAGCCCGGCCGCGACCCGCGTCCGGAATTCACCACCGCCACCTTCAAGGAAGGCGTGGAAGAGATCAAGGACCTGCGTCCGGACATGATCCTGGAAGGCGTGGTCACCAACGTGGCGGCCTTCGGTGCCTTCGTCGATATCGGCGTGCACCAGGATGGTCTGGTACACATCTCGGCACTGTCCAACACCTACGTCAAGGACCCGCACACCGTGGTCAAGGCCGGCCAGGTGGTCAAGGTCAAGGTGCTGGAAGTGGACGAGAAGCGCAAGCGCATCGCCCTGACCATGCGCCTGAACGACACCGCTCCGGCCCCGGGTGCACGCAACGAGCAACGTGGTGATCGCAACGATGCGCGTCGTCTGTCGCAGCACCAGAACCAGCGTGGTCGCGAGCAGGCACCGAGCAACAATGCCATGGCGGCGGCGTTTGCGAAACTGCGCGGTTGATCTGATGCACTGAGTGCCTTGCATCGCAAGTCGCGGCAAAAAAGACAGGCTGTTCCTCTCGGAGGAACAGCCTGTTTTTTATGGTCGGTCCGGATTGCAGGCTTGCGATCTCCAAGTATTTTTATTTATCGCGCCTAAAGTGCGCCCTCGCGCTAAAGAGTGTCACGACTTCATTAACATGGCTGCCCTTCCGGTCCTTGCCTGACGATGAACTGAATGTGCCTCACATGGCCTCACATCGCTTCCGCGTGGACCGGCCACCCCGATCCGACAAGGAAAGCAGCATGGAAGCAACGAACGCATTTCGACTGGAATATCCCCGGCTCATGAAAGCCTTGCTCGCTCTCATCATGTTCAGCACGGTGACATCGATGTTCGGCTTGATCAGGCCTGGGCTTGACCTTCTGGTCTTCATCAATTTTCTGGTGCTGGTCGTGATGCTCGTCGTTCCGTGGTGGCACTATTCCAGCCCTAGTTGCATCGGTGAGGTGCTGGTGAAGATATTGAGCGTAGTGCAGGGGACCGCCGGTGCCTTGTATATGACTGCGGCGCTCGAGCCTGTCCTCTTCGGGGTGGCAGGGCCGGGGAAATGGCTGGCGCTACTGCTTGCGCAACTGCTCAATCTGGCATTTTCCTGGATGCTCTTCAAGGCCGCGACCGTGTGCCGCATTGAAAGTGGAGTGCAGGCTAGCGTGGAATGGCTGAAAGATCTTTCCAAAGACCGATAGATGTAGTTGGTCGGGCTGCCTGGCTTCGCCCCGCGATTTGCTTCACGCACTGCCTTGTTGACCGCGCCTTTCGCGTCTTCTCCATATTGACCTCACCTGCCAGCGAACGCGCTGTCACATCATGAAAAACGTAAAACTGAAATATCCGAGGCTGTTGGGCTTTGTCATGTTGATGTTGACATCGCTGGGGTTTGGCTCATTGCTTGCGACAGTTGGATTCTCGCTGCTGCTGGTTGTATTGGCGGGATTGTTGCTGGCGCACTATATGTGGCCAAGCTCGATGGGCTGTGCATTTTTCATCAGCTTCGTCGTGGTGCCAGTGGTGTTCTTCGGCGTCATTCTAATCATTCTATGGTGGTGCTTGGACGCTGCCGAGGGTTTCCGAGGGTTCCGCGATCCTTATGGTCTGATTCTCATACTGATTAGCACGATGGTGGGCGTGGCAGTGCTAATCGGCTTTGCCACCCAGGTGCGGATCGTCGCCGGTGAAGATCACCAGTGAGTCGTGGAGTCGGCGCGCCAGACCTGCCAAAAGTAGTTAGCCTAGCGCACGAAAGTGAATGCGCCGCGTTCGAAATCTGCGATTCCGCGGCGCGTCCGGAAGAAAAGATGGGGCAGATACACAGATCGCCGCAACGGCATTGCGCCCCATCAGCGATCAGATTCAGGCAGTCGTGCTGATCCGCGTCTGGCTTACCGATACCGAGATACTGACCGTGGTTTCGCTGGCAACCACGGTGCCGCCCTGGCCGTCACCGTTGTCAGCGCTGCCTTCACTATCCCCACCATCCTGCTTGCCACCCTTGACCTTGTTGATGAAGTCATTCAGCGACTTCTGCACCAGGTCATAGGTCTTGTCGATGTTGCTGGCGATATCGCCCTGCAGGACGCTCAGGCTTTCCAGGATGCCGCGTGCTTCCTTGAAGCCCTGGTCGACGCCCTTGAAGATCAGGTTCATGTAGTCGTCGATGTTGGTCGCGTCATCCTTGTCGGGATTGTTCTGCTTGTAGAGGTCGAACATGTTGGTGATGAAGGAGACGATGCGCCCGGCCGTGCCTTCCGGCGAGTTGTCCTGGGACGCTGCATTCTGCACGGCGTTGTCGCCCAGCTGAGGGCGCAGGATGTCGTTGATGTTTTCGATGGCGGTCTTGTAGACCAGCGACAGCGGATCGTTGCCGCTCTGCAGTGACACCTCCAGCGAGGACTGGACGATGGACAGGTTGAACTGTGCCTTGGCGCCTGCTTCGGTCAAGAGGTTCGCCTTTCTGGCTTCGGCGATCTTGTCATTGCTGGTGCCGGAGGTACCGGAGGCATTGGCAGACAAAGCGGTGCTGTCGCCGCTGGTGGCGTTGGCGGTGTTGGAGGAAGTGGTGCTGGGCAGCAGGGTTTTGCTGTCCAGGCCGGTGGTATTGCCGATGGCCATGACGGTCTCCTGTAGAAAAAGGGGATCCGGGCATCAAGGGGGAAGACGGATCCACTGGAAATGATGGCGCGTCGGATGACGAGCCACTCCATTCCTGCATAACGGCCCGGTCGTGACGGACTTGATATTGACAAAAATTAACAGGTGTCAGTTTCCTCGTCCGGGTGGTGCCACTTGCTCCGGTGGATTTGTTCGACCTGACGCAAAGCCTTTACTGTAAAGGCTTTGCGACGAGTCGATGCGGGTCGATACGGTGGCTCTCACGATAAAAAATTTTTCAGAAAAAATGTAACGAAATGTCCGATCCGTCGTGGCAGGCGGATTTCATTTGCAGTGATGCAATGAAATCACGATGACATGCTGCCAAGGATGAGCTGAGAGAAAACGCAGCGTATCGAAACGCTGCGTTCAGCGACGATGCCGATGTAGATATGGATGTGGGTGCGGATGAACTGGAAAGCCTGCTCAGTTCATTCCATGACGAACAGGCGACGATGTTCGCGGATGGCATAACGGTCGGTCATGCCGGCGATGTAGTCGGCGACCTTTCTTGCCTGCTTGTCCAGCTGCTGGGCGTCATCATGCATTGCCTTGACCTGATAGTCCGGTGGCAGCAGGCTGGGCTGGCCCATGAAGGCGGAAAACATCTCGGCGATGATGCGCCGCGCCTTGGCGGTCATGCGGTTGACCTGATAGTGACGGTAGAGCTTTTCGCGCAAGAATTTCTTCAGCACTGCCGCTTCGCCGGCCATGGCATCGGAGAAGGCAATGAGCGGCGGGGCGTTGCGGACATCCTCGATATCGCGTGGCGCGAGCTCGGCGATGCGCACGCTCGCGGTCTGGATCAGGTCGACGATGAGCGCGTTGATCATGCGGCGGACCGTCTCGTGGATCACGCGGCGACCTGTGATGCCGGGATAGGTCTGTTCGACTTCGCGCAGATGGCGGGCAAAGAAATCCACTTCGCTCATCAGCTCCATGGTCAGCAGGCCCGAGCGCAGGCCGTCGTCGATGTCGTGGTTGTTGTAGGCGATCTCGTCGGCCAGGTTGGCCAGCTGTGCTTCCAGCGAGGGCTGTTTCTTTTCCAGGAAGCGTACGCCGATGTCCCCCAGTTGCCGGGCATTGTGCAGCGAGCAGTGCTTGAGGATGCCTTCGCGGGTTTCGAAGGTGAGATTCAGGCCATCGAAGGCGCCATAGTGCTGCTCCAGCTCATCGACCACGCGCAGGCTCTGCAGGTTGTGCTCGAAGCCGCCGTGGTGCTTCATGCAGTGGTTCAGCTCATCCTGGCCGGCGTGGCCGAACGGCGTGTGGCCCAGGTCGTGGGCCAGGGAGATGGCTTCGACCAGGTCTTCGTTGAGTTGCAGGTTGCGGGCGCAGGAGCGGGCAATCTGCGCGACTTCGATGCTGTGGGTCAGGCGGGTACGGAACAGGTCGCCTTCGTGATTGACGAAGACCTGGGTCTTGTATTCGAGGCGGCGGAAGGCGGTGGAGTGGACGATGCGATCGCGGTCACGCTGGAATTCGCTGCGCGAGCCGGGCGGGGTTTCACTGAAGCGCCGGCCCCGCGAGCTTGCCGAGTGGGCGGCATAGGGAGCCAGACGGGGGGGCGCTTCAGCGTGCATGCTTACTCTCCGGTGCAGGCCGCCAGGGTTTGCAAGAGCAATTCCTGCGGCACGTTGGTGATCAGGGGGCTGCCCAGCGGTTTGATCAGGATGAACTTGATCTGGCCGCCTTCGTTTTTCTTGTCCACTTCCATCAGTTCCAGCCAGCGTTCGGTACCGAGGCTGGGGGCCACCGTCGGCAGGCCGGCGGCGGCGGTGACTGCCTGGATGCGGTCCCGCGTGCCGGCATCGATATAGCCCAGGCGGTGCGACAGGTCGGCCGCCATGACCATGCCGCAACCGACGGCTTCACCGTGCAGCCATTGGCCGTAGCCCAGGCCGTTTTCGATGGCGTGGCCGAAGGTGTGGCCGAAGTTGAGGATGGCGCGCAGGCCACCTTCGCGTTCATCCTGGCGCACCACGTCGGCCTTGATTTCGCAGGAGCGCTGAATGGCGTAGGCCAGGGCAGCATCGTCCTTGGAGACCAGTTGCGCGATATTGGTTTCGATCCAGTCGAAGAAGGGCGCATCGATGATGGCGCCATGCTTGATGACTTCGGCGATGCCGGCGGCCAGTTCGCGTGCGGGCAGGGTATGCAGGGTGGCGGTGTCGGCGATGACGGCCTGTGGCTGGTAGAAGGCGCCGATCATGTTCTTGCCCAGCGGATGGTTGATGCCGGTCTTGCCGCCCACCGAGGAATCGACCTGCGAGAGCAGGGTGGTCGGCACCTGCACGAAAGGCACGCCGCGCATGTAGGAGGCGGCGGCAAAGCCGGTCAGGTCGCCGATCACGCCGCCGCCCAGGGCGACCAGGGTGGTCTTGCGATCACACTTGTCGGCCAGCAGGCGGTCGAAGATCTTCATCAGGCTGGCCCAGTTCTTTTCTTCCTCGCCGTCGGGCAGCACGATTTCGCTGACCTGTTTGCCGGCAGCGCGCAGGGCGTTGGCGACCTTGTCCAGGTACAGGGGGCCGACCGTATCGTTGGTGACGATGGCCACGCGCTTGCCCTTGACGTATTGCGGCAGCAGGGACGCCTCGTCCAGCAGGCCGCGACCGATGTGGATGGGGTAGCTGCGCTCGCCCAGGTCGACGTTGAGGGTGATCGGGTGGGTGGCGGTGGAGGCGGTGTTCTGGTTCATGCGGTGATGGCTGGGTTCGGCGCCGGCAGCGCCATGGAAGGTCTGGGAGAAATGGCTGGTGGCGACCACCGTGGTGCCGTCGGCGGTACGGGTGACCAGCGCGCTGCTGCGTTCGATGACGACGGTGTCATCGGGCTGGGTTCCATCAGCCTCCGGCGAGGGCTGCCAGGCGCCCTCCTTGGGTGACAGTTCCAGATGGCTGATGATGGTCTGTACCAGGAACTGGACATTGGGCCGGTTGGTTTCGATCACGAAGTCGGCCACCTCGCGGTAGAGAGGGTCACGCTGGCGCGAGAGTTCTTCCAGCTTGCGACGCGGATCGGCGGTCTGCAGCAGCGGGCGGTTCTTGTCGCGCCCGGTGCGCTGGAGAATCTGGTTGATGCTGGCCCGCAGGTAGACGACGGTGCCGCCCTTCTTGAGGTTTTCACGATTCTCGGCACGCAGGACGGCGCCGCCACCGGTGGCCAGCACGATGTCGGGTTGGGCCGAGAGTTCGCGGATCACCTCCGCTTCGCGGCGGCGGAAGCTTTCCTCGCCCTCGATCTCGAAGATCACCGGGATGGTGGCGCCGGTGCGCGCCTCGATCTCGTGGTCCGAATCGACGAAGCGCTTGTTCAGCTTCTTGGCCAGGGCCCGGCCTATGGTGGTCTTGCCGGCTCCCATCAGGCCGACAAGGAAGATGCTTCCAGTCATATCTAAGAATTCTGCGCTTTGCGCTACTGGCCAATGTCGATGGCGCCGCGCATCTGACGGCACGGTCACCCGCCGCCCGGTGGGCGGTGTCCGGGCCGGCCGCCGGCCGGCTTGCGCCCGGCGGTACGGGCCTGGAACAGCGATTTTACCGTTCTTTGTGCCACCGCCGGGAAAAATCGGGCTGGACAGCCCGCCCGGGGGGCAACGGGCGTCAATACGGGCGCGGCGGCGCGACGATGCGGGGCGTGAGGAAGATCAGCAGTTCGGTCTTGTCGCGCACCCGGCTGTTGCTGCGGAAGAGGGCGCCCAGGATGGGGATGTCACCCAGCAACGGTACCCGGGTTTCGTGGTCATTGTCGGTCTGGGTATAGATGCCGCCGATGACCACCGTGCCGCCATCTTCGACCTGGACCTTGGTCTTGACGTGCTTGGTGTTGATCGCCAGGCCGCCCGGGGTGACGTTGCCCCGGCTGTCCTTGTTGAGGTCGACGTCGAGGATCACATTGCCGTCGGGGGTGATCTGGGGCGTCACTTCCAGCTTCAGGTTGGCTTTCTTGAATGCGGTGGCGGTGGTGCCATTGCCGGCGGCCTGCTGGTAGGGGATTTCCTCGCCCTGTTCGATCAGGGCCGCCTGCTGGTCGGCGGTGATCAGGCGCGGACTGGAGACGATCTTGCCGCGTCCGTCGGCTTCCAGGGCCGAGAGTTCGACGTTGAGGAAGCGCTGGGCGGCGGCGTTGAAGAGGGTAAAGCCGAAGCTGCCCGGAGTGGCGCCGCTCAATGGCTCGGCACGCAGGTTCAGGGCCGGTTCGCTCAGGTAGAGACCCGGTGCGGGGGGCGTCTGCCGGGTCTGCTCGCCGATGGCGGCATAAGCGTTGCCCACCGCCGCGCCGCGGGTGGTCGCCGCCAGCCCGAGCTTGACGCCGAGGTTGCGGGCGAAGCTGTCGTCAGCCTCGACGATGCGGGCCTCGATGAGGACCTGGCGCGCCGCCACGTCGATGCGCTCGATCAGCTTGCGCACGTTGGCCAGCACGGCCAGGGTGTCGGTCACCAGCAACTGGTTGGTGTGATGGTCGATCATGGCGCTGCCACGGCGTGACAGCAGGGTGTTGCGGCGCCCGGCCTGGGTGTTGCCGTCCTCGCCGATGCCCAGTGCGCGGCGCAGGGTGTCGGCACGCTGGTAGTTGAGCTGGAAGCTTTCGGCATGCAGCGGCTCCAGATCGGCGATCAGGGCTTTCTGTTCCAGTTCCTGGCGTTCGCGCGCCTGCATTTCCTCGCGCGGGGCGATCCACAGTACCTCGCCGGTGCGCCGCATCTCCAGTCGCCCGGCCTGCAGGATCAGGTCCAGCGCCTGATCCCAGGGGACATCCCTCAGGCGCAGGCTCAACTGCCCGGCCACGGCGTCGCTGGCCACGAGATTGACGTCGCTGTAATCGGCCAGGACCTGCAGTGCGGTGCGGATGTCGATGTTCTGGAAATTGAGCGATAACCTGTCGCCGCCATCGTGCTTGTCGGTCGGTGTTCCGGAGGAAGCGGGGACGGTGCTGCCGCCGGTGACGGGCAACACGTCGATCACCAGACGGCGACCGCTCTGATAGGCCTGGTAGCGCCATTGGCCCTGCGTTTCGAGCACCACGCGTACGCCTTGTTCGTACGGGTAGGCATGGTATTGCGTCACGGGGGTGGCGAAACGCCCGACCTCGACCGGCCGCTGCAGGTCCGGTGACAGGCTGGCGCCGCCGATGTCCACCACCAGGCGCCGGCCCATTTGGCGGACCTGCAGCGGTTGATCGGCCGCGCCCAGTTCCAGTATCAGTTGTCCCTCGCCGGCGCCGCCGCGGCGAAAGTCGATGTTCTGCAGTGCGCCGGGCTCGGGCGCGGCGCGCTGGTCGAGTTCGACCAGCAGGCGGCCATCCTCGACCCGCAGACGATGGCTGACGGCGTGCTTGAGCTGCAGTTGCAGCCGCAGCCGGTCGTCGTCGGCGGCCACCAGCACGCGCTTGAGCAGGCCGCTGCCGGCCAGCGCGCGGGGCAGCATGTCGGCAGGCGTGGTCTTTGGCAGGTCCAGTACCAGTTGTGCCGGATCAAGCAGCTGGAATGCGCCTACCTGTGCGGGGTCCACGGGATGCGACAGTTGCAGGCTCAGCGTGAGCCCTTGCGGGCGGTACTGGATACCGATGCCGTAAAGGCGGTTCTCGGCCAGGGTCGGCCAAGGTGACAGGGACAGCAGACCGGCGAACAAGAGCAGCAGTGTTCTCATTGCCGGCTCCCGGGGCGGATCAGGCGGCGCCCGTTGCTGCGGGGGGCCAGGCGCTGGTTGCGTGTATTGCGTGTATTGCGTGCATAGGGCGTCACGGTGGGGCGCGCACCGGCCGCGTAATTTTCCATCGTGATGGTCTGGGTCGACCCGGCTTGGTGGAGGGCGATCTGGTCTTCGTGCACCGCCAGCACTTCGCCCAGCGCGCCGGGAAGCTGGTCGCCGACCTGCAGGCGGCGGGTGGCGCCGTCCAGCTCCACCAGTGCGATCCGCTGATCGTTACGACGTAGCGTACCCAGCAGGCGCAGCGCCGGGCGTGCGGGTGTTGCCGGGGCGGAGGATGGAGATGGGGCGGCAACGGCTGCAACAGTTGCAACAGCGAGGTCTTCCTCTTCCTCGCTTTCTGTCGCAGGGCTGGCTTTGCTGCGCGCCTGCCGTGACGTGAGCGTTGCTGTCGCCGCTTCATCTTCGAGTTGGAATGGATCGGGGAGGTCGGACGAGGGATGTTCGATTTCTCCCGCCGGCGGGCGCGAGGCCGGCGCTGTGGCGGGTGGCAGGCGCAATGACTGTTCACGGCTGAGGGTGATCCACTGCCGGGTCGCCGTGGCTTCGTCAGGGTGTTCCAGTGCCACCAGCGCGGCATAGGCGGTCGCGGCCAGCAACATCGGCGCAAGCATCAGCGAGGCGAGGGAAAGCGCGTTCATGGTGGAGACTCCACGGAGGCCGACTTGGCATTGCCGGTGGGGGCGGAGACCGTGGCCTTCATCAGCAAGGCCGCCTGCGTGCCGCGCTCGCTGGTGATCTCCAGGTTCTCGAAGAGCACCGGCATCGGTGGCCGGCTGACCTGCTCGACGAAGCGCAGCAGGCCCGCATGCTTGCCACGCAGGCTGATGGTGGCGCTCAGTTTGCCGGGCTGGGGCTGGAAGGAGGTCAGTACCAGACCATGTTCCTCGGCGCGGCGCGCCAGCTTGGCATGCAACAGTTCGGGTTGCTGCTGGTCGGGGCGCCATAGCTGAACCTGTTGCGCGACCAGTTGCATCTCCAGCGCGGTCTGGCGCGACCGCAGGCCATCCCGCAGCGCCACCTGGTTCAGGGCGGATTGATACTGCACGCGCAGGTCCTGCTGTTGCCGTTGGGCCGACTGGCGCGATTCGTCCAGTTCTTCCACCGCCAGCAACAGCCCGCTGGCCGCGCACGCCAGCGTTGTCAGCAGGTACAGCGCCAGCCGTGCCGGCCGGGGCCAGTGGGCCGGATGGGTGCGCAGGCTTGCACGTTTCATTTCGGCTCCTGGGTGGTGTTCGCGGCGGGTGACGCCAAGGGGATGACGATGCTGAAGGCGTAGCCACGATCTTCGGCGTGCAGATCATTGAGGGTGGCACCGTCCAGGCCGGCGCCGGTGAGCGCTGCGGCGTATTCCTGCACCGCTTGCGCGGTTGCCGCATGGCCGCGCAGCTCGGCCCGCCCGGCTTGAAGCATGAGCCGCTGCAGACGGGTCTGCGGGTTGCCGGCCTGGGCCGCGCCACGCAGCAACTGGATGGCCTGCTGGCGCCGTCGGGCCAGTTGCTCTTGCGCACTCAGCTGTGTGTTGAGCGCTTCGATGCGGGCGCGCAGTGCGCTGGTCTGTTGCACCTGGGGCGCCATCTTTTGCAGCGCCTGGGTCAGCATGGCATTGGCCTGCTGCAGCGAGGCCGTGTGCCACCACACCCGCAGGCCGGGTACTGCGGCGATCAGGCAGCCCAGCAGCGCGGCCACTGCCAGCCAGCGATAGAAGCCCAGTTCGCGCTGGCGGCGACGCTGCTGCGGGGTGCGCGAGAAATCGAAACTTGCGAAACTTGCGAAGCTTGGCTTCATGCCATGCCCTCCCACGCCAGGGCCAGGGCCAACTGATAGTCGGCCGGGATTTGCGCAGCGATCGCGGAGGACAGCATCAGCGGTGAGGGGATGGGGGCGAGCTGCGCATCGATGCCGGCATATTTGACGAAGGCGCGCCCGATGGCGCCCAGCTGAGGGTGGTCGCCGCTGAGCAGCAATCTGCGCGGCAGGGGTTTGAGCAGCGGTGCCACGCTGGCCAGCAGGGGCAGCGCTCCGCCTGCGGCGGCTTGTGCCGGCAGGTAGTGGGCCGGGCCCCTGCCGTGCAGCAGCCAGTTGCCGCCGCGGTCCAGCCGCAACACCGCAGTCTGGTCGGCGCGCCGCTCGTCGCGCAACCAGGCGGCCAGGCACAGGTCCTCCGGTGCCAGCGTCGCCAAGGAGCGGTTCAGGGCCTCGGCCAGTGCCAGCCGGTCTTCGATGGCCAGCGTCGAGGCGGCCAGCGCCAGCACCTGCACGTCTGAGGGGGATGCCGGTTGCGGACCGAGTATCCGGTAATCCAGTACCTGCTCTTCGGCCGACGCGCCATGGGCGGCCATTTCGGCGTGCACCTGTGCCAGGCGCTGGACCTCGCTGGAGCCGGCCGGCAGGACCAGGCGACGGCCGGTCAGGGTCGCCGCCGGCAGGGCCAGCGCCAGGGTGGCGCCCTGGCAGAGCGGGTTGTCCAGCAGCGAGCGGCAGATCAGCACCAGTGCATCGAAGTCGACCACCTGGCCATCGCGGCACAGGGGCCTGGCCGACAGGCGCTGATCCAGGCGCAGCAATTGGGCGCGCTGGCCGCAGCGGCGCAGCAGGGCCAGTTGGACCCGGTCAGGACCGATGTCGACTCCGGCGCACAGGCGCGCCGACATCCGGCGGGAAGGAAAGAGGGAACTGGCCATGCCGCGGTTCTTTCGCAAGGGAAAAGGGGGAATTGTCTGGCCGGCGGGAAGGCGGGGGAATAGCGGAAACTTGAGGAATGCCTGTCAATTTGCGGTAAATGATGTCAATTGCTTCACTTCCGGCCATCCTGGTCGGAACCGCGCTCCTGTGCTTTGGTCTATTTGCAACACCTGGCCGCGCGGCCCGTCAGGGCGAGCCGCTATAATGCGGGCTTGTTTCTTCCAACCCGGCTCCGGCCTGCTTTAACGCTTATCTCGAATGTCTTCATCTTCCAACGGCGGCGATCAACACCAACCGGCATCGGCGGCGGATAAACCCGCAGGAAAGGCCCCGCGCAAGCGCATGCACTGGTCGCTGCGCATCCTCCTGGGCCTGTTCGGCACGGTGCTGGGCCTGGTCGTGATGGTGGCGCTGGGCGTGACCTTCATTGTCGCGCTGACCTATCCCAAGCTGCCCGACCTCGATACGCTGACCGATTACCGTCCCAAGATCCCGCTGCGCATCTTCTCGGCCGATGGCGTGCTGATCGGCGAATTCGGCGAGGAACGCCGCAACCTGGTGCACTTCAAGGACATCCCGGAGATCATGAAGAAGGCCGTGCTGGCCATCGAGGATGACCGCTTCTACGAGCACGGCGGCGTCGATTACCAGGGCATTGCCCGGGCTACCTTCTCCAATCTCTCCGGCGGTGGCGGTGGTGCTTCCACCATCACCCAGCAGGTGGCGCGCAATTTCTTCCTGACCAGCAACGAGCCGACCTTCCTGCAGAAGGCAACGCGCAAGTTCTTCTATGAAATCCCGCTGACCTGGAAGATCGAGAACAACCTCACCAAGGATCAGATCCTTGAGGTCTACATGAACCAGATCTATCTGGGCCAGCGCGCCTATGGCTTCGCCTCGGCCGCCCAGATCTATTTCGGCAAGCAACTGAAGGACATCAGCATCGCCGAAGCCGCCATGCTGGCCGGCCTGCCCAAGGCGCCGTCGGCCTACAACCCGGTGGTCAATCCCAAGCGCGCCCATGCGCGCCAGCAGTACATCCTGCTGCGCATGCGCCAGCTGGGTTACATCACCGATGCGCAATACCAGGAAGCCAAGGACGAGGAACTGCGGGTCAAGGGCGACAGTTCCGCCTTCGGCATGCATGCCGAATACGTGGCCGAAATGGCGCGCCAGCTGGTCTACGCGCAATACAAGGACGAGACCTACACCCGCGGCCTGAACGTCTTCACCACCATCACCAAGACCGACCAGGATGCGGCCTACATCGCCCTGCGTCGCGGCATCATCGACTATGAGCGCCGGCATGGCTATCGCGGTCCGGAAGGCTACATGGACCTGCCGGACAACGCCACCAAGGAAGCCGTGGAAGACGCCGTGGAAGTGGAGCTGGCCGATCACCCCGACAGCGACGACATGGTCGCGGCCGTGGTGCTGGATGCCAAGCCCAAGGAAATCACGGCCATGCTCTCCACCGGCGAGGAGATCAGCATTTCCGGCGCCGGCCTGGGCTTCGGCGCCAACCTGCTGTCGGACAAGGCCCCTCCGCAGAAGAAGATCCGTCGCGGCGCCATCATTCGCGTCTTCCAGGATGGCAAGGCCTGGATCATCACCCAGATGCCGGAAGTGGAATCGGCCTTCGTCTCTGTGAACTCGCAGGATGGCGCGATCCGCTCGCTGGTGGGCGGCTTCGACTTCAACCGCAACAAGTTCAACCACGTCACCCAGGCCTGGCGTCAGCCGGGTTCGTCGTTCAAGCCCTTCATCTATTCTTCTTCGCTGGAAAAGGGCCTGTCGCCGGCCACCATCATCAATGATGCGCCGCTGACCTTCACCCAGACCGGTGGCCAGGTGTGGCAGCCGAAGAACTACGGTGGCAAGTTCGAGGGCCCGATTTCGATGCGCCGCGCGCTGCAGAAGTCGATCAACCTTGTGTCCATCCGCATCCTGGAGCGCGTGGGTGTGAAGTATGCGCAGGAATACATCACCCGCTTCGGCTTCGACGCCGACAAGAACCCGCCCTACCTGACCCTGGCGCTGGGCGCGGGCAACGTCACCCCGCTGCAGATGGTGGGTGCGTATTCGGTGTTCGCCAACGGCGGCTACAAGATCAATCCCTATCTGATCACCAAGGTCACCGACAGCAATGGCGAAGTGCTCTCGCAGGCCAAGCCGGCTACCGCCGAGGATGAATCAAACCGTGTCATCGATGCCCGCAACGCCTTCATCATGGACAGCATGCTGCGCGATGTGGTGCGTCATGGCACGGCGGTCAAGGCGCTGTCGCTGAAGCGGACCGACCTGGCCGGCAAGACCGGTACCACCAACGACTCCATGGATGCCTGGTTCGCCGGCTACCAGCCCGGCCTGACCGCGATTGCCTGGATCGGCTACGACCAGCCCAAGAGCCTGGGCGACCGCGAAACCGGCGGCGGCCTGGCCCTGCCGGTGTGGATCAGCTACATGTCCAAGGCGCTCAAGGATGTGCCCAACGTGGATCGCAAGGTTCCGGACGGCGTGATCGAATCCGGCGGCGAGTATTACTACGCCGAGTTCCCGCCCAGCGCCATGGTGCGTGACCTGGGCATGGGTGATCGCAGTGGCCTCACGCCTGAAGAAGAAAAGGCCAAGACCCAGATGAAGAACGAGTTGTTCTGAGTCTGCCTGGAAGGGGCGATCAGATAATGATCTATATCGTTTAGATTTTTTGCTGATCCCATGCAAAACCGCCGGTCGCGAGAGCGTGACCAGCGGTTTTTTTATGGCTGCCTGCAGTGAGGAGCTCAGTCGCGGCCGGCCAGGTAATGACTGATCCTGCGCATGGCCAGCGTGGTCAGGACTTCGTCCTGTTCGGCGCCGTAGTCGCTCAGCTTGACGATGACGGTGCGGGTCGCCGGATTGACGTAGATGTACTGTCCGAATACGCCGATGGCCGAGAAGTCCTGGTCCTGCGCATTGCCCGGTGGAATCCACCAGCCATCGCGGTATTCGAGGATGTCGCTGCGGTTGTCCGGACGTCGCGGTTCGTTGGCCCATGCGGTGCTGACTACCTGACGCTCGCCGATGCGTCCCTGGTTCAGATAGAGCAGACCCAATCGGGCGAATTCGCGCGCGGTGGTGTTGAGGCAGCAGAACGCCTTTTCCACGCCGTGCTTGCGGCTGTCCACGCTCCAGCTGGCGTCCTGCTCCATGCGCAGCGGTTCCCACAAGGCCTGCTGCGCGTAGTCGGAGAGGGGCATGCCGGTCGCACGCGCCAGTACCCGCGACAGCACCAGGGTATCGACGCTGCGATATTCGAACCGTTCGCCGGGCGCGAAGCGCAAGCCATGGCGCCGGGCCAGGAAACTGTGCAGGTCGGTGCTGACGAACATGCGCACCACCGGTGAGGTCAGCGACCCCGCATAGCGCTCGTCGACGTCGATGCCGGAGCGCATGTCCAGCAGCTGGCCGATGGTAATGCCGGCGTAGGCGGGTGCCAGTTCATCGCTCTTGAGGTAGTGACCGATGGGCTCGTCCAGCGACTTGATCTTGCCCTGCATCAAGGCCACGCCAGTGAGCGCCGAGACAAAGGATTTGGCCACCGAGAAAGACGTGAAGCGGGAATTGGCATCGAAGCCGTCGATGTAGCGCTCGTAGACGACACTGCCATCCTGCACCACCACGAAGGCGTGGGTGGCAGTGGTCTTGAGGAAATCGGCCATGCCGAGCTGGCCATTCTTCTTCCATGGCACGTTGATTTCCAGCGGCCGCAACGCCACCGGCAGCGCTTGCGGATGGCTGGAGCGGGCGATGGGATTGGCGTCGAAGACCTTGTAGCTCTGGCTGCGCGGCGTCAGGTCGAACTGCAGGTCGACCAGCGCCGGCAGGCTGGGCAGATCGGCGACACGACGCCCGAGCTCGGCGCCGGCCAGCAGGATCAGCAGGGCAGCAGCGCTGCGGGCGAGGCGCTGGGAGGTACGTGGGCTGGGCATGGGGCTCGTTCTTTTTGGAGTGAGCCTATTGTGCCTGATCAGCCGATCTTTTTGCTTGCCGTGTTCTGTACGTCTTGCACGTCTTGCACGTATTGCGCGTATTGCGCGTAGCCGCGTGCGCGCAACTGGCAGGCCGGGCAGGTGCCGCAGCCATGGCCCCAGTCATGCAACTGGCCGCGCTCGCCCAGGTAACAGGTGTGGGTGTCGGCGCGGATCAGGTCCACCAGCGCCTGGCCGCCCAGCGATTCGGCCAGCGCCCAGGTCTGGGCCTTGTCGATCCACATCAGCGGTGTCTCGACCTTGAGTTGCGTGGCCATGCCCAGGTTGAGCGCCACCTGCAGCGCCTTCATGGTGTCGTCACGGCAATCGGGATAGCCGGAGAAATCGGTTTCGCACATGCCGCCCACCAGAACGTTCAGGCCGCGTCGATAGGCCAGGGTCGCGGCCACCGTCATGAACAGCAGGTTGCGGCCGGGGACGAAGGTATTGGGCAGGCCATTGTCCTGCATGGTGATTTCGACGTCGCGGGTGAGCGCGGTATCGGAAATCTTGCCGATCAGCGACAGGTCGATCATGTGATCCTCGCCCAGACGCGCCTGCCAGTCGGCGGAAAAGCCCTTCATCTTCTCCAGCAGGGCCGGACGCACTTCCAGTTCGATGGCGTGGCGCTGGCCATAGTCGAAGCCGATGGTTTCCACGCGCTGGTAGCGCGACAGCGCCCAGGCCAGGCAGGTGGTGGAATCCTGTCCACCGGAAAAGAGCACCAGGGCGCTCTGGGTGTTCAGGGTCGGGGCGATGGCGGAGGTGGCGGACATGGAGGACATGGTTTCTGGCTCAGTGCTGGCTGGGAGGATGGAAGGATGGGGCGATGGACGCGGGGCCTGGCGGCATCCCTGCCGGCCAGGCCCCGCACCTTGCGTGGAGAGCTAGCTTAGTTGGTTTTGCTGACCGAATCCAGCACCTGCTCGATATAGTCGCCATTGGGATCGGTGAATTTCAGACGCACCGGATACCACTCCATCTTCGGTGCCAGCCAGATATCGAGTTTCTGGGCCTGGTCGTCCGGCGGCGGGTTGCGGAACAGGTGCAGCGCCTCGGTTTCGCCCTGGGCGGTCTTGATCTTTTCGCGACCGATCACCTTGAAAGTCCACTGTTCGGCATCACGCGGCCCGGCCACGAAGAACTTCCATTCCGACCCTGGCTTCATCTTCGCGGCATTGGCGCGCGCGATGGCCACGAACTGCCAGGTGATGCCGGTGCGATCCTGCTCGCCACCCTGCAGCGGGAAACTCTCGCCGGATTCGGTGAAGGTGATCTTGTTCTGCTCGCGGTTGAAGGTGGTGGTGGTGGGTTCGCGGCGCAGGCGCTTTTCCACAAAACGGGACGGCGCCAGGCCGTAGGCATCGATGGTGCCTTCGCTACTGGTTTCCAGGATCTTGCCCAGGAGCATCGCCCGGGTCTCGGTGGTGACGCTGTAGGCGGTCTTGCTCTGGGTCCACTTCACCAGGCCCTCACCCTTGAGGTCGAGTCCGCTCTGCTTGGCCTGGATGGCATAGTGCAGCTCGGCCGACGGCGGCAGATTGAAGGGACGCTTTTCGACCGGGTGCGGGCCGTCCGCGGCCAGCAGCGGGCCACTGGCCAGCAGGCCGGCCAGGGTCAGGGCGGAAAATCGTGTCAGGAGGCGGTGGGGGATACGGTTCATGGCGAGCTCTTCGTAGGGGTCTCTGTGGATGGGTTCGGGCCATCGGGATGGCAGACAGCGGATGGCTTTCGGAGCGGTCGGAAATCCTATGACTAGGGATACGACTGCGATCATTGCTGCCGGTTCGGCTATCCCGGGAACGCAATTGTGCGCAATTGTTTCGGATTTTGACAGGACTTCGCGAATGCGGCAGGACTCATGGCGGCAAGGCTTCCATGCCGGAGAGCGACAGATCGATGAAATCTCCTCCCCGGGAAGGTGGCTCGGTATAGCGCACCCGGACCGGATACCACTCGTGCTGGGGCGCCAGCCAGATGTCGACGCGATCCTCATAAGAGCCGGGTTTGGGCATGCGGACCACATGCCAGGTATGCAACTGCCCGATGGGTAGCGTCACGTCTTCTTCGCCCTGCACCTGCATGCGCCAGACCTCGCCATCGCGCACGCCCGCCACGAACATGTCGATCACCGCACCGGTCCGGAACTGCGCGGGGTCGCCGCGACCGATCGCAGCCAGCTGCCAGATCACGCTGCCGCGATCCTGTTCGCCGCCGCGTCGCGGATAGGTGGTGGTCGAGGCAGAAAAGCTGACCACGTTGCGCTCGCGGTTGAAGTGGGTGTTGGTGGCCGACTTGAAGCCGGTCTGTTCCGTGTACAGCTCCGGTGACAGGCCATTTCCATCCAGGTCGCCCTGGCTGGTGAAGTTGAGTACGGTGAACACCAGGACCTTGGCCTTGCCCTCGACGCTGTAATGCGGGCCGTCATTACGCCAGGCGATGCTGCCACGGCCGTAGCTGGCCCGTCCATCCTTTGTGCCGGTGGCGTCGTAGCGCAGCAGTACGCTTGGTGGTGCGCTGGTCTGGTAGGACTTGCCGGGCGCATCGCCTTGGGCTTGGCCGCCCTCGGCGGCGGCGCCCGCCGTGCCCTGGCCCTTGCCATCCGAGGTCTTGCCAGTGCCATCGTCCGATGCCGTGGCCGTCGCGGTGGCGGGCGTGGAATGCGTCGCCTCGGGGGCGGGTGTATAGATGGGCTCGACGGTCTCCCGTATCGGTTCATCAGGCGGTTCGATGGAGGGCTCGCTGCGGCGCGCCGGCGCGGCTTGGCGACTGGCCGGCTTGACTGCACGCGGTTGCATCGGTCTGGGAACCGGTAGCGCCACCGGTTGTTCGGGGGGCGGCAGGGGGCGCAGTTCCACGGCCATGACCTGCTCCTGCGAGGCACCCGGCAGGATGATCTGGCGCCGTCCCCAGTCCACCAGCAGGGCGTGCAGCGCCAGGCTCAGTGCAATCAGCAGCAGCAGGCGCGGCCAGCGCCGGGGTGGGTGGGAAACTTCGCTCATGTGCGCCAGTTTATCGGATCACGCCGGCAGCGTCGTGGGGGCGGAGATCAAAAGAGCGGCCATTCAAACAACGTACAATGCGCGTTTGCGCCTTTGCTCTGTTGACGCCGTCTCTTTCGAATGATGAACCTGTCCTTGTCCTTCCGTCTGCTCTCCCTCGCGGCGCTGCTCGCGTCCTCGCTTTCACTGTCATCGCCGGCACATGCAGTACAGGGCGTACAGGGCACGCCTGCCTTGCCACCGGTACGCATCGGCATGATCGATGGTCTTTCCGGCCCCTTTGCCAATGCCGGCGAGGCCGTGGTGCGCAATATCAGCTATGCCATCGAACGGATCAACGCGCGCGGTGGCGTCAGCCTGCCCGATGGCAAGCACCTGCTACAGCTTTCCACCTTCGACAACAAGCTCGGCGTGGAAGACTCGCTGGTGCAATTGCGCCAGTTGACCGACGAGCGCATCCCCTTCCTGATCGAGGGCAACAGCTCGGCGGTGGCGGCGGCCCTGATCGATGCGGTCAACAAGCACAACCAGCGTGAACCGGATCGCCGCGTGCTGTTCCTGAACTATTCGGCGGTGGACCCGACGCTGACCAACGAGAAGTGCAGCTTCTGGCACTTCCGCTTCGATGCCAGCGCCGACATGCGCATGCAGGCCCTGACCGAGGCCATCAAGGCCGATCCCGCGACCCGCAAGGTCTACCTGATCGGCCAGGACTACAGCTTCGGGCGCCAGGTCGCCAAGGCCGCCCGTGAGCAACTGGCGGCCAAGCGGCCCGACATCGCCATCGTCGGCGATGAGCTGCACCCCATCGGCAAGATCAAGGATTTCGCCCCCTACATCGCCAAGATGCGCAGCGCCGGGGCGGACGCCGTCATCACCGGCAACTGGGGCAATGACCTCACCTTGCTGGTGAAGGCAGCGCGCGATGCCGGCTTCAAGGCCAAGTTCTATACCTTCTATGCCAACAGCCTGGGCGCGCCGGCGGCCATTGGCGAGGCCGGCGTGGGCGTGGTGCGGGCGGTGGCGGAGTGGCACCCCAATGCGGGCGGGAACCCCGGTTCGCCCAGCGATGCCTACTATCAGGAATTCCGCAAACGCTATCCCCAGCCCAAGGATGACTACCTCTACCTGCGCATGCAGGTCATGATCGAGATGCTGGTCAAGGCCATCGAAAAGGCCAGGAGCACCGATCCCAAGGCGGTTGCATATGCCCTGGAAGGCGCGCATTATCAGAACGCTTTCCACCAGGCCACGATGCGGGCCGAGGATCACCAGCTGATCCAGCCGCTGTACCTGATGCAGATGCAGCGTGCCGACAGCGGCGGCATCCGCTTCGACAATGAGGGCAGCGGCTATGGATTCCGCACCGAGCGCTTCATCCCGGCCGAGCAGACCGCACTGCCGAGCTCATGCCGGATGCAGCGCCCGCCGCGCTGACGACCAGAACACGACAACAGGAGCGACCAATGCTGAACCACGACAAGATGCCGGGCGCCGGCTCGGTAGGCGATACCATCGAATTCATGAAGAAGATGTGGAGCAGCATGGGCGCCCCGGCCATGGCCACGCCCTCGCTTTCGGTGGAGGATATCAACAAGAAGATATCCGACCTCAAGACCGTCGCCTCCTGGCTGGAGCTGAACCTGAACATGCTCAAGGCCACCATCCAGACCCTGGAAGTGCAGAGCGCCACCTTGTCCACCCTGCAGGCAATGAGCGCCATCATGGCCTCGCGCGGAACCCCGGAAGCCGCCGACAGCGATGCCGATGAACAGGCGGCCCCGCCGCCGCCGTTCCCCTTCGGCTTCCCGCTTTGGCCGGGTGCCGCCGCTGCTGCTGCTGATGCTGCTGACGCCGAGCCTGAGCCCGCAGCCGACGAGCCCGAGGAAGCCCCGGCAGAGGCGGAGCCCGAGCTTGCCGCAGGACCAGACCGCCAGCCCGAAACGGCCACGCCAGGGGAAGAGGGCGGTTTCGCTATCCCGCCCGCGCCCGATTTCCAGTCCGCCATCGCCAATCCCAACGCCTGGTGGAATGTGTTGCAGGAGCAATTCACGCATGCCGTCGGCAATGTGATGGCCGGCGCCCAGGCCGACCAGGAGCCCTTGTTGAAGCCCGCCAAGGCGCCCAAGCCGGCCAAGCGTAGCGAAAATAAGACAGTGTCACCAAAGTCCAAGGCCAGCCCCAAAGCCAAGCCGGCTGGCGCTCCCAAGGCTGGCAAAGCGGTCAAGGCGGCACCGAAGAAGCCACCGGTCAAGAAAGCCCCGAAGAGCGCGGCAAATACGAGCGCCCCGGCCCGGACGGCTGTTGTACAATCCCGGCAAAACAAGAAGCCAGCCTCCCGCAAGCCAATCTCCCCCTGATCCTCGCCATGGCACTGCCTGGTCCTGGGCGCAGACGCGTCCGGCCGGCTGTCATATTGCTGAAACCTGAGCGTTTTAGTATGGTTCAGGAAAATCTTGTTAAAATCAAACACTTAACGCATATAGGTCCCTACTGAGATGCTGTACCCAGAATTGTTCAAATCGCTAGAGCAGGTCCGTTGGAATATGGATA
>PJUA01000457.1_pt1 | contig 22196 bp, 13 predicted proteins | sample 1512151 | NCBI WGS metagenome assembly PJUA01 (sample SAMN08177678, study PRJNA422409) | Soil metagenome, whole genome shotgun sequencing project. | isolation source: Soil enriched on filter paper: beechwood xylan treatment | place: USA: Madison | collected 2015-01-15
ACCAGAACCGGGACGTTCTTCAGCAACTGCGCTACGAATTCCTTGGCCTTCGCCTCGTCGTTGCCGTTGGCCTGCATGGCGTAGGCCCAGGCCGCCAGATAGTTCCAGCGGGCGCCGCCCGAGGTCTTCGGGTTGGGGGTGATGACCTGGACGCCCGGCTTCACCAGATCGTTCCAGTCCTTGATCCCCTTCGGATTGCCCTTCTTCACCAGGAACACGATGGTCGAGGTGTAGGGGGAGCTGTTGTTCGGCAGGCGGCTTTGCCAGTCCTTCGGCAGCAGGCCGGCGTCGGCGATGGCGTCGATGTCATAGCCAAGCGCCAGGGTCACGATGTCGGCGTCCAGCCCGTCGATGACCGAGCGGGCCTGCTTGCCCGATCCACCATGCGACTGACGCACGGTCAGGACCCGGCCGGTTTCCGCCTGCCAGGTCTTGGCAAAGGCCTTGTTGAACTCGACGTAAAATTCCCTGGTTGGATCGTAGGACACGTTCAGCAGCGTATCCTTGGAATCTGCGGCGGCGACACCCAGCCAAGCCACCGTCAGACCGGCGGCGAGAAGAGTGAGACGACGAAGCGACATGGCAGTGACCTCCTTCGGTGGCTGCCGATTTCCACGATATCCTTTCGTGGTATATCCGGCGCTTTTTCTATCTCTCTCGTAGAGTTTGCATGCGGACGGCGTGCTTGGGAAGCGGTTTTTTGCATCCGGCTGCGGGAAAACCGCGCGCTGCCATCAACCCGTTGGCGTTACGGCGAAAAGTGGCTGGGGGAACTCCGTTCGGCATGGCGTGGCCATTCCCGTGTCTGACGGGGGATCATGATCGGAACCGGCAACTTTGCCGGTCTTGCCCTGTTGAGTACCGACAGATCGACATTGTCAGGAGCAAACACGATGGCTGGCCCTTTCCGGAAAGTGGGCACTGAACTCCCGAAGGCCGGCACCTCGCGGGGCATGGGGCGCCCCGCCATGTGGAGCATTCTGGGTATTCTTGCGGTTCTGGCCCTGCTGCTGCTGTTCTTCCCGACCTGGTAACGGTGGCCGGCGGCGATGCTGGTCTATGGCGATCAGGAGGTTTGCGAAGACCCCCGCCGCCGGATCGCGAGGCTGCGGTGCGGCCTTGCCGGCGGCGCCATGGCCGCCCCTGGTCCGGAGCGGCACGGCGCCCTGGTGACGCTGTTCATCGAAGCGGCCGAACTGGCGCAGGGGCTGGCCGATTGGGAATTCTACGCCTCAGGCATGGATGACCGCACGCCCGTGCAGGATGCGGCCATGGCGGCGGTGATGGAGCTTGCCGCCGGCGTCGCCGCATCCTGGCTGTTAGGCGGGCGGGCGGCCGTTCCACCGGACACCGCCGATACTCTCGACGCGCTCGACCGGCTGTCCGCGCTGCCGCTGCCCGAGACGATCGGCATGCGCAGGGCCGAAGGCTATGCCTTCTACAGCCTCTACCCGGAAGCCTATCTGGAGGCGGCGGCGCGTCTGCCGCCGCGCTTTGCCGAATCGCCGGTGGTGATCGGACTGCGCAGCATCGGCACCGGGCTGGCGGCGATGGCGGCGGTTGCGCTGAAGGCGGCGGCGCCGGTGACGCTGCGGCCGGTCGGCCATCCCTTCCGGCGGGAACTGCGGCTGTCGGAGAGAGTGCGCGCCGCCTTGCTGGCGGATCCCGAGGCCGCCTATGTCATCGTGGACGAAGGACCGGGGCTGTCGGGCAGTTCCTTCGGCGCCGTGGCCGACTGGCTGGAGGCACAGGGGGTGGCGGCGGACCGGATCGCCTTCCTGCCCGGCCATGGCGGCGAGCTTGGCCCGCAATCCTCCGACCGCCACCGGCAGCGATGGGCAGAGGCGGTACGCCCGGTGGTCGGCTTCGACGACCTGTTCCGGTCCATGGATAGGCCGCTCCCGCCGCTGGAGCGATGGTTCGTGGACAGTCTCGGCCCACCCGTCGCACCGTTGGAGGATCTGTCGGGAGGCGGTTGGCGGCGGCTGTACGGCCGTTGCAATGGACTGCCGGCCAATCCGCAACAGGAGCGTCGCAAATTCCTGCTGCGCACAGCCACGGGATCATGGCTGCTGAAATTCGCCGGGCTGGGTAGTGCGGGGGAACAGGCGCTGGAGCGCGCCCGCGCCCTTCACGCGGCCGGCTTCACCGCGGAGCCGTCCACCCTGCGCCACGGCTTCCTTGCGGAACGCTGGCTGGAGGACGCACGCCCGCTGACGGAGGCGACACCGGATGCCGTGGAGCGCCTCGCCGGCTATCTGGCCTTCCGCGCCCAACGCTTCCCCGCTCCGTCCGGGTCGGGCGCCGCCCTGACGGAACTGTTGACGATGGCGCGCACCAACATCGGCGAAGCGTTGGGCGACGGCGCCGCAACGGTGCTGGAATGCTGGACGGCCGACCGGCTGGCCGAACTGGACGCGGGCCTGCGCCGGGTCGTCACCGACAACCGCCTGCACCGCTGGGAATGGCTGCGGCTGTCCGACGGACGGCTGATGAAGAGCGATGCGCTGGACCATGCCTTCGCCCATGACCTGATCGGCTGCCAGGACATCGCCTGGGACGTGGCCAGCGGCATCGTGGAGTTCGACCTGTCGGACATGCAGGCCGAGGCCCTGTGTCGCTTGGTCGAAGTGGTCGTGCCGCTCGACCGCGGGCTGCTGGCCTTCTGCATTCCCTGCTACATCGCCTTCCAGATCGGCTATTGGACCTTCGCAACCGGCAGCGCCCCCTCCGCAGCCGACGAACGCCGCCGATACGAGGAGCGGTGGCTGCAAATCCGCTCGCCGTTGGAAGACGCGGGGATGATGACGTTGACACCCGGTGGCGTCACTCCTATGGGTGGAAACGGATGCTGACCGAGTCCCGCCCGTCGAGGCGCCGCCGGCTGTCGTCGTGCCAACCGGGACCGTTCGAACGATGCATGCCTCCGACCTCCACGCCACCACGCTCACCGACCTGATCGCCCGGCTGCACGGTCCGGCCGGCACCGGGGAGGCCTTGAAGGAAATCTCGGAAAGCTGCGAAGCCGCGAGGGCGACAGGGCTGGGCGGCGATGCCGGGGCGATGGAGGCGCTGGACGCCGCGACCGCCAACCTGGACCCGATCCTGCGGGAATCGGCCCTGGCTGCCGTGTCCGGCGACCTGCGGCGATACCTGCGCATTCTGGACATGCTGGACAATGTGCTGGATCTGGCGTCGCTGGAGGGGATGAACCAGATCTACTGGTCCATGCAGCGCCAGCTTTTCCTGATGCGCATGGACATGGCGTCCGTGCCCGATTTCGTCACGGAGCACCTGTTTGCCTTCTACGAGCGCTTCCTGCGGCAGATCGCGTTGCGTCTGGGGCTGAGCCCGGCGGCAAGGCAGGCGGGGATGCCCGAGACCGGACGGGTCCTCATCGTGACGAACCAGTTCCTGTCAGCCGAACACCAGCCGTCGCGCGACCTGCTGCTGCTGGCGGTACGGTTGCAGCGCGACCTTGGCAGGACGGTTCTGGTGCTCAACACCAACATGATGCCGGACCGCTATTACAGCCCCTTCATCCCGCCCTTCGCCGCCGCGCTGGAAGAGAGGCTGGCGGGGGAGCAGACGATCCGCTGCGGCGGCGAACGGATCCGCATGCTGTCGTCCACCGCGCCCGGTGTCACCGCGGAAAAGCTGGGCGGTTTCCTGTCGGCGGTGGAGGCGTTCGATCCCGATCTGGCGATCGCCTTCGGCGGCTCGGTGATCGTCGCCGACCTGCTGGAATGCGCGCGTCCGCTGATGTGCATCCCGACGACCAGCGGGCGGATCGTTTCGCTTGCCGACATCGTGCTTGATTTCGGCGGCCATGCGCCGCCGGCCGGCCATGGGCGGCTCGCCCGGTCCTGGCGCCCGTCGCGCTTCGGCCTGTCGCTGCGCCGCACCGGGGATACCGCGACGCGCGCCGAATTCTCTCTGCCGGACTCCGCGTTCGTCTGTGTCGTGGTCGGCAACCGCCTGGATGCCGAGGCTGACGGCGCGTTCCTGGAGCTGCTGGGGCGGATTCTGGACGCCGTGCCGCAGGCGCTGGTGCTGTTCGCCGGCGGGGTGGAGAGTTTGCCCGGACGGCTGGCCCTGGACGGGCATGCCGGGCAGCTGCGCAGCCTCGGCCATGTCGACCGGATGGAGGCGCTGATGTCGGTCTGCGATCTGTTCGTCAATCCGCGCCGCACCGGCGGCGGAGCGGGGGCGGCGCAGGCGATGGCGGGCGGCGTGCCGGTGCTGTCCTTCGACGGTGGAGACGTCGCCAGCGTGGCCGGCCCCTCCTTCCTGGTGGCCGACGACGCGGCCTTCGTCGCCCGTGCCGCCGCCCTGGCCGGCGATCCGGCGCTGCTTGCCGAAGCGCGGCAGCAGGCCCGCGCCCGCATCGCCGCGGTGGAGCGGGAAGGCGCCGACAACGCGCAGCTCTCCGCCTACATGGTCGAGGCGGCCGGCCTGTTCGCGGCGCGGAGATAGCGCATGCGCTTCCTGCTCTGCGGACAGGGCACATCGGAAATCCTGTGGTCGATCCACGCCGCCCTGGTCGATCTGGGGCACGAGTCCGTGCTGGCGCTGCCCGACATCTCGCAGGATGTGATCGACCGCCGCATCGACGTCCTGTTCGTGCTGAATCTGTTCGAGATTCCCAGGCCGACGGTGGAGATGCTGCGCGCCTACATCGCACAGTTCGGCGGCCAGCCGGGCAAGGGGCCGGCCATCGTCCACATCTGCCTGAAGCACCCGCTGGAGGAGATCGGCGCCGGCACGGCGGAGCAGATCCGCGACGCCGACCGCTGGATGGCCGACAACGACGTGTCCATGTGGTGCATGTGCCAGGGGTCGGCGGAGCAGGCCGTCCGCCTGGGGCTGAGCCGGGTCTTCCACGAGCCGCTGGGGGTTCATCGGTCGATCTGCACCGCTCCGGCAGCGGACGGGACCGTGGACCTCTACAAGCGCTGGATGGCGCAGGACACGCCCGGACTCCGGCACCACCCCTATGCCGCGATGAAGGGGCATTCGGACGCCGGGGCCGAAGCGTCGGTGCGCGACCGTTTCCTCTATCTGGGGCAGGGTTGGCCGGAGCATCTGGAATCCGGACGCGCCCCGGATTCCCCGGCGATCCGGCGCGATGCGGAGACGGTGGCCGCGGCGATGATGGAACGGCCGATGCTGCACCGGCTGCAGGCCATGGATGGCTGCGGGCTGACCGACCGGTCGGCGGATCCGGCCTGGACCCTGGAGTTCAACCGGGCCTTCACCATCGCCTTCGCGGTGGAGAACCGGCGCCGCTTCGCCAGCGCGCTGCGCCGCGGCTTCGGCGAGGGATTCTCGCTGTGGGGCAATGGCTGGGAGCGGTTCGGCCTCGATGCCGGTCCGGTGTCGGCGGCACCGCGCAACGCCTACCCCACCGCGGCGGCCTGCCTGGATTTCGGCAGCCTCGCCTACGACACGGCGATCTTCCCGAGGACGCTGGAGATCGTCAAACGGAACGGGCTGCTGGTGAGCTGGCGCCACGCCGACACCGCCCTGCTGTTCGGCCCATACGAGGATCAGCTGACCTTCACCGGAGAGGACGACGCGGTGCGCCTGCTCTCCACGCTGGCCGGCGACGCCGACCGCCGCGCGAGGCTGCGGTCGGCGTATCTGGAGCATTGCTTCGACGCCCTGGCACTGACCGCCATCCTGCCGCGGGTCATCACACGCGCCTGCGGCTGACCGAGCCTATCCCCGCTTTCGCCGCTGCGCCTTGCGGACGATCGCCTCGATGCAGTCAAGCACGCGGGCCGCGTTGGCGAGGCGCCCATCGGCGTCCGGCGCCTCCAGCGCGGCGGACAGCCGGTCGTCCTGGGCGCGCAGGAAGCCCTTGGAGCGTTTCGCCAGCGTCGCCGCCTTTGCCGCGGCGCGGTCGCCCCGCAGGGTGACGGCGACGCCCGCCGGGCCGCAGCCGAGCGATGCAATGCCCAATGCCCGGCAACGGCAGCGCAGGTCGGCGATGGCCAGCAGCCGCTCCACCGGGGCCGGCAGCGGACCGAAGCGGTCCTCCATCTCCTCGCGCAGGGCGTCCAACTCGCCCGCCTCGCGGGTGCGGGCGATGCGGCGGTGCAGGCCGATGCGCAGTTCCTCCTCCGGGATGTAGGCGGACGGGATGCAGTGCGGCACCGCAACCGTCACCTCCGGGTCCCAGCGGTCGTCGGGCTGGCGGCGCAGCGTCCGCAGGGCATCGGCCAGGATGCGCTGGTAAAGTTCGGTTCCCACCGCGCGCAGATGGCCGCTCTGGTCCTCGCCCAGCAGGTCGCCCGCCCCGCGCTGGTCGAGGTCGAGCATGCTCAGCACGAAGCCGCCGCCCAAACTCTCGATCACCTCCAGCGAGCCGAGCCGGCGGGCCGCCCGCTCCTCCAGCGGGTGGTCCGGGTCGGTCAGCAGATAGGCGTAGCCCTGCACCGCACCCCGCCCGACCCGGCCGCGCAGCTGGTGCAGCTGGCCCAGCCCGAACAGGTCGGGGCGGAACAGCAGCAGCGTGTTGGCGCGCGGGATGTCGATGCCGGATTCGATGATCGGCGTCGCCAGCAGGATGTCGCTCTCGCCATCGACGAAGCCCATCACCGCATCGTCCAGCGCCGCCGCCCCCAGCCGGCCATGCGCCACCGCGATGCGGGCCGACGGCGCCAGCTCGCGGATCCACGCCTCCAGCCCGCCGAGGTCGGCGATGCGCGGAGCAACGCAGAAAGCCTGCCCGCCGCGCCCCAGTTCGCGCAGCAGGGCGGCGCGGGCGGTGGCGGGGTCGCGCGGAGTGACGGCGGTGCGCACCGGCCGGCGGCGGGCCGGCGGGGTATCGATGATGCTGAGCCCGCGCAGGCCGGCCAGGGCGCCCTGCAGGGTGCGCGGGATCGGCGTGGCGCTGAGCGCCAGACTGTGGACGCCCTTGGTCCGCCGCTTCAGCGCCTGCTTCTGGGCGGCGCCGAAGCGCTGTTCCTCATCCACCACCATCAGGCCGAGACGGTCGAACCGGACGTCCTTGGACAGCAGCGCATGGGTGCCGATGACGATGTCGACCGACCCGTCGGCCAGCCCGGCGCGCACCCGGTCGGCCTCGGCCTTGGTCATGGCGCCGGTCAGCGGCTCCACCGTCACGCCAAAGCCGGCGAAGCGGCGGCGGAACACGTCCAGATGCTGGCGGGCGAGGACGGAGGTCGGGGCCATCACCGCCACCTGATGGCCGGCAAAGGCGACGGCCGCCGCCGCGCGCAAGGCCACCTCGGTCTTGCCGTACCCGACATCGGCGCAGACCAGATGGTCCATCGGATGGCCCTGGCGCAGGGCGTCGAGCACCGCTTGGACGGCGCGCCGCTGCCCCTCGGTGGGGTCGAAGCCGAAGCGGGCGCCGAAGCGGCGCATGCGGTCGGCCGGCGGGTCGATGACCGGAGCCACTTCGCGGGCGCGGCGGCGGGCCTCGCGCAGGATGCCCTTGGCGGTCTCGGCAATCTCCGCCTCCAGCACGGCGCGGCGTTCCAGCCAATGGGCGTTCTTCAGGCTGTCGAGTTTCGCCCCGGTGTCGGCCGAGCCATGGCGCCACAGCCGGTCGAAATCGGCGGTCGGCACCAGCAGCCGGTCGTCATGGGCATAGTCCAACACCAGGAAATCGGCGGCCGAGTCCTCCTTGTCGCCATCGGCGGCGGCGATGGTTTCCAGTCCGATCAGGCGGCCGATGCCATAGTCGAGATGCACGACGAAGTCTCCGGTCGCCAGCTCCGACGGGGCCAGCGGCGGCCGGGTCGGCGTCGCGCCACCGCCATCCTCGCCGTGGCGTGGCGCCACCAGTACCGTCATGCCGTCGCAGACGAAACCGTCGGCCATCCGCAACGGCAGCACGGCACAGTCGCCCGCCGCCAGCGGCGGATCGGGCCAGCGGTCCAGCCGCGGCACCGGACGCCCCAACACCGCAGAGGCGCGCTCCGCCAATCGGTCGGCCTCGCCGGACCCCGTGCCGGATCGGGCGGCGAGCAGCACGGCCCTGCCCTCGCCGGCCAAGGCTGCAGCGCGCCGCAGCAGCGTGCGTTCGGTTCGCGCCGCTTCCACGGGAGGACCGGCCTTCACCTCGACCGGCAGCACGGAGCGGGCGGCCAGTTTCTTCTCCAGCGCATCGGCATCGATCAGCCGGCGTTCCAGTGCCGGGACCGGCAGCAGGCAGGAATCGTCGCGGCGGATGCGCCGGTCCAGACCGGCTTCTGCCAGATCCTCGGCCCGCGCCTCGATGCGGTCGCGCGCGCCGGCATCCATCACGACCACCGCATCCGGCAGCAGGTCCAGCAGCAGTGGACAGTCGTCGAAGACATTGGGTAGCTGAAGGTCGAAGCCGTAGGGTCGCCGGCCCTCCTCCAACTGCCGCCGCAGATTGTCCGGCAGGGCGGACCCCAATCCGGTAAGGCATGCGGCCAGCCGGTCGAGCATCTCCGGCCCGACGATCAGGTCGGTTACCGGACCCAATGTGATTCCGTCGATGGTTTCGGTCGACCGCTGGGACACCGGATCGTAGAGGCGCAGGTCGCGCACGATGCCGTCGGCGATGTCGCAGCGGATCGGGCGGTCGCAGTCACCGGGGAAGACCTCCACCACCGCGCCGCGGATCGCCACCTCGCCGGGTTCATCCACCCGGTCGTCCAGCACATAGCCGGTGCGGGCGAACCAGCCGCGCCACGCCGCCTCGTCATAGGCCATGCCCCGCGTCAGGCGGAAGCGTCCGCCCGCCCAAGCCTGTGGCGGCGGCAACCGTTGCAGTGCCAGATCGGCCGAAGCCACCACCAGTCGCCCGGACGCCGGGGCTTCCCCTTCCGCCAGTCGCATCAGGCCGGCGGCACGGCGGCCCAGCACAGCCCGCGATGGCGCGGCACGGTCACCGGCGGCGGTTTCGTCGATCGGGAGCAGGACAGTGTCGAGATCGGGGAACAGGTCACCCACCAACCGCGCCAGCCGGGTGGCGCGCGCGTCGCTGCGGGCGAGCAGCAGGACACCGCCGGGCCGGCGGGCGAGCGCGGCCAGCCGAATGGCCAGTTCGCCTTCGCTCTGCACGGATAATGTGGCGGGAGACGACGCCGGAACCGGGGGCGGCGTGTCGGGCGACGGATCGGCGACGGGGACTCCGTCAAGCATGATGGGCGTACATGGTGGGCAGGCTCCGGTCGTTGGCTCCGCGCACCCCTCGGGAGGAGGGACGGCGGGGCTGCGGAGGTTCAACACCGCCGGGTCCCCCGCGGTTGCCTACCCTTCAGTCTAGCGGAACTTTCCGGTTCAGTGCAGCACCAGCCAGCCGACCAGAACCGCCAGGAAGGCGCCGGCCGTCGACCCCAGCACGGTCAGCAGCGGCGACCAGCCCGCTCCGCCCGTCATTTCCGCCGATGCGCTGTCCAGGCCGCGCAGGCTCTGGTCCATCCGCATCAGGAACACTTCCAGCCCGCTGACCCGCTCCGTCAGTTCGCGCAAGGACCCGGCCAGGGAATCGGTTCGCTCGCCCTGGGCCTTTTCCAGACGGGAGGCGTCGGCGCGCAGGGCCGTCACCCCCTCGCCCGCATCGCGCAGCAGGCGGCCGATGGCCTGCTGGGCGGCGGCAAGCTGGCGCTGGTCGCGGCGGACCGCATCGAGCCGCTCGCCGATGCGCTGCAGATGCGGCGCCAGCAACCGGTCGAGCCGCTGGTCCTCCGGGTTTGGCTGTGCAAAGGTCGCGGTCTCGCCGGTGGAGGGCGAGCGCACCACCGCCACCACCCGCGAGGGGTCCGCCCCCTCCGGCAAGGTCACCTCCGCCTCGAAGGCATGGGCACCGTCGCCGATGCCGCCGTCGACGAGATCGGGCCGCGGCCGGTCGGCCGCCACCCGCGCCAGCGTTTCCGGCGGCCCGCCGTCCCGCTCCAGCCGCAACTCGACCTCCAGCCGGTCGGCCGGATGGTTGCCGTCCCACGCCCAGCCGAACACCCGGCCACCCTGCAGGGCGTCGATGTGACCGACGATGGCCGCCGCTTGCGGTGCGTCGATGGGATCGGCCACGGGGGTGGTCTCGCGAAGCTCGACGATCTTGGCGGTGGCGGACATTGGACCGGCTTCCGGTTGTTGGGCTGGACAGGGCGCTTGCGCTTACGCCGCCTTGCGGTCGGTGGCGCGGCGCAGGGTGTGGCTGGGCATGCGGTGGGGGACGTAGTTCTCGTCCAGGAATTCCCGCATGTCGCGATAGCGCTGGTAGTAGGTGCGGTTGAACTTCTCGAACAGGCTTTGGTCCCAATATTCCTCAAGGACGAAGGGCTTGTCCGAATAGACGTTGTAGCAGGGGATCGCGAAGGTCTCCGCGAACTCCGCCGTGCGGCTGTCGTAGCTGAAGTAAACCGACGGCGTGGCGTTCGACAGAGCCATCAGGTTGCCGTGCAGGCGATAGCCCAGCACGAGGTCCTTCGACCGCACGAGGTTCTCATAGTCGGCAACGACGTCCGAGTACCACAGACGCTCGCGGTACAGCGCATCCATCTCGTCGTCGAAATACCATTGCTTCAGCCAAGCGCTGTCATGCAGGTGCGTCCAGGCCTCCGCCTTCTGCTCCTCGGTGCCCCACAGCAGCTTCTTCTCCTCCACCTCGCCCTGCATCATCAGCACGGTGTCGAAGCGGCGGGAGATGTCCTTCACGAAGTCGCGGTGGCGCTCCAGATACTTGCGCACGTCCGGCGAATAATGCTTGGAGACCTCGCGGCGCATGGTGATGCCGACCTTGCGCACGCTGTCGAGCGCCGGCAGGTCGATGCGCAGTTCCGGGTCGCGGTTGCGGAAGGCGGTCGGGCAGCCGACGATGCGGGTGTTCTTGATGCCCAGGTCCCACAGCACTTCGGCGGTGTAGGTGCCGCGAACGCCCAGCGTCGTCGACTTGTCGGCGATCATCCGCCAGATGCGCTTGCTTTCCTCGGTCAGCGTCAGCTTGCCGGTGGCCGGCGCCTGGGCGCCGACGCCGAAGGCGATGACGGGAATGCGCAGCTTCGCCAGCACCTGGATGGTCGCCGCCGGCCAGTCCATCGAATCGTGGATGTAGTTGCTGCCGCGCAGGAAGACGTAGTCGTATTCCGCGTTGATCCGGTCGACGACCTCCTGCCGGAACTCGCGAATCTCCAGCACGTCCAGCTTGTCGTAGGTCAGCAGCTTCAACGAGGAGTCGAAGACGAACGCGTCACCGATGTTGTGATAGTGATCGATGCTGCGCTGAATGTCCTGGTAGCTGTACCAACGCACGCAGTCGTGATCGTAGACTTCGCCCGACGGAATCATGACGAGGATGTTGGCCACGGCGGCTCTCCCTGGGTTGGGCGATAATAGGGGCGGATATTGCCCGGATCACCGCCGGGCTAAATCGAATCTTCGCACTGGACCTATGCTATAGGCCCCGCGATTTTCGATCCGACATTACCAATATGTTCGGCGTTCTGCAGAATGAAATCTTCTCGATATTCGAAAATATCACAGCACATTCCAACTTTCCCTTATCACGCCCGCTGCGCCACCGCGCGCTCAGGCATCGAGGGCGCGGCGCCGCCGGCGGCCAGCAGCGCGTCGAACACCTCCGAGTGCTGGCGCGCGCACTCGGCGCGGTCGATGGGGCGGCGGATGCGCAGGCGCAGGCGGTCCCACAGGTCCGGCGTGGTCAACGCCTCCGTCATGCGGTCCACCAGATCCTCGACGCTGCCGTTGCGGAAATGCAGGCCGTCGACGCCGTGGGTCACCTTCTCCGCCATGCCGCCGATGTTGCTGGCGATGATCGGGCGGCCATGCAGGAAGGCCTCCTGGATGACGACGGGGGAGTTCTCCCACCAGATCGACGGGATGATCATCCAATCGACGTCCTTCATCAGGCCCGGCAGCTCGGCCGAGCGGTAGCTGCCGTAGAAGCGCACCCGGTCGCCGGCCTTCTCCACCGCATCGTTGAAGCGCTTCTGATAGGCTTCCGGCTGGCGTTCCAGGTTGCCGCCGAAGATCATCAGCGCGCCGTCCTCGCCCCAGGCCTTCTCGGAGATACGCGACACCGCCTCCACCAGCAGATGGGCGCCCTTGAACTCGGTCAGCTGGCCGAAGAAGGCGAAGCGGTTGCGCTTGCCGGCCCGGGTGACCGGACGCGGCGGGGCGATGCCCTCGATGGTCAGGCCGTTCTCGATCATGCGGAACTTCTCGCGCGGCAGCCCCCAATCGACATAGCGGTCGATCAGGAAGTTCGACGGGCTGATGTAGAAGTCGGCCTGTTCGAGGAAGGTCTTCAGGAACAGCTCGCGCTTGAAGAACTCGGCCTCGCCGATGTGGGGGAAGCAGCCGGCGCAGTCGGCCGGGCTGGCGCGGTAGCACAGGGCGTTGCGGCTGGTCTTCACCATCTGGCCGTGGTGGTGGCAGATCGACAGGTATTCATGCAGCGTCACCACGATGGGCACGCGCGGCAGCGCCTGGCGCACCGCCTGGATGGTCTCGATCCCCAGCCCGAGGAAGTGGTGGAAGTTCACCACGTCCGGCTGCAGGTCGCGGACATAGCGGACGAAGTCCTTCTCCAGCCCCGGCAGGTTGCGGTTGGACAGGCGGAAATGGTCGTAGTCGTTGGCGTAATACAGCACCTCCCGCTCCTTCTGGCGTAGCGCCATCAGGGCGGAGCCGCGATGCTGGGCGATGGGCGGGGCCACGCGGGCCAGATAATGGCTTTCCCAGCCCGGCAGGTCGTGCAGGCCGTTGTGCAGGTTGTAGGAGGCGACCTCACCCCCGCCCAGCGAGAAGGAGGGGTGGCCATGGCTGATGATCAGCGCGCGCTTGGTCTTGCTCATCGTGTGACCGTTTGTCCGAGGCTGGGGGAGAAGTGGTTGTGTCGCTTGCCCCCACCCCAACCCTCCCCCGCTGGGCGGGGGAGGGGGACAGGAGCTTTGTCGGCGTTCAGCGGCAGTCCCTCCCCCGCCCAGCTCTCGCACAAAGCTTCGCTTTGTGCTGACGCGGCAGGCGAACCGGAGGTCCGCTGAGAGCGGGGGAGGTTAGGTGGGGGCAATAACTCAGGCCGCGATCGACGCCTTCCAGCGCTCCGCGAAGCTCCATTCGTCGACCAGCGCGCTCATGCGCTCCAGCCTGGGGTCGCGGGCAGTGCGGGACTGTTCGTCGACGGCCACCAATCGAACCTTCGGCAGCCACAGACACGACCCGCCGGCCGCCCGAACCCGCAGGCACAGGTCCAGGCCTTTCGGCTCCGACCCGAGATAGCGGCCGCCGTCGGCCATCACCCGCACCAGCAGTTCGCGCGGCAGCAACGCGCAGTCGGCCGAGGCGGCATCGACCGCCGACGCCTCCTGCTCCTTCAGCCAGTCGCGCGGATATCCGGCGAAGCGGCGCTCGTAGGTGACCATGCCGTCCGGACCCTCAACCGCGACGATGCCGGCGAAGCGGACCGAATGATCCTCGTACAGCAGGGTCGGGCTGGCCATCACCGGCGCCAGCGCGGCGGAACCCACGGCGTTCGGCTTGCGGATCGCGCGCTCCAGCGCCGACAGCCAGCCGCGCTCGGTCGGCAGCACCGACGGCGACAGCAGCAGGACACGGTCGGCGCGGACATGCGGCAGGGCCGCTGCGACCGCCTCGAACGGATCGGCGGCGCCGGGTGCGGCGACGAAGCCGACCGAGAGACGATAGAAGCCGGCGGCCTGCCGGACCATGCCGGCCAGCCGCTCATGCGTGCCGGTGCCGGCCACCACCAGGATTTCCGCCTCGGCGAAGTCCGGGTCGTTGGCCATGCGGGCGAGGTTCAGGTCGACATCCTCGCGCCCGTCGCAGACCGGCAGGACCACCGACACGCGCGGGCTCTTCAGGGCGCGGCCCATCGGGTGCAGGACGGAGGACGGAGCCGCCTGCGACGCCGCCGCGGTGCGCAGCATCGGCCCCAGATGGGTGGCGACGACGCGGTCGATGGAGGGGCTGTCGGGATTGACCGCCCCCAGCATGCGGCGCAGTGCATCACCGCTCGGCGGCTGGCAGGGCAGCGGCAGGAAGGCGATGCCGTCGGCCAGCGTCAGTTCCAGATGGAACTCGGCGTCGGCGGCGATGCCGGCCGGTTCGCGGGCGAAGGCGGTGAAGCCGTGGGAGTCGTTGCCCGGAGCCAAGCGGCCGGCGAACAGCGGGTCGTGGGCGAAGGCGTCGGACACGTCCTTGCGGGACAGCCGCGACCAATCGGTGTCCAGCCGCGCCGTCACGCTGGCGCCCTTTACCGTCACCGCGCGGACCGCCTGGGTGGGGTCAAGCAGCCAGCCGCAGACGAACAGCCCGGCCCCCGGAACCCGCACCGCCATGTCCAGCCCCATACGCACCGGAGCCTGGATCTGCGACACCGTCTCCACCCCATTGTAACGGGCGGCGATGGCGGCGGCGACACCGCGGCGGGCGGCATCGCCCTGCAATTGCCCCAGCATGTCGCGGGCGTGGGCGGAGGCGACACCGTCGGCCAGCAACTGCCGGTGCTCGAAAATCGCCAGATGACGCCAGCCGTCGGCGGCGCGGAAATGGATGCGGCGGATGGTGTCCGGCGCGGCGACCGGGCCTTCCAGAACGGTCAGCAGACCGGAGGCATCGTCGGGCAGGTCCGGGCGGTGGAAGGGCGCGGCGGCGCTGGCATGGGGGCGCAGATCGTCGGCCTCGACCAGCACAGGAGCAGTGCCGGCCGGAAAGCCGTGCGACCAGCCCTGCACCATCAGCGCACCGTCGCGGAAGCGTCCCAGCACCTCGGCGAAGCCATCGGGGCGGGAGGCCTCCTGCGCCAGACCGGACAGCAGGCGGGTGCGGCGGTCGCCGTCCCCCGCCTCGCCCTCGCCCATCTCCGGGCAGGAGAGCAGGGTCACGGCGACGTCCAGCGCCACGCCGAGCGACTGCGGCTGCACCTCGCGCAATGCCGCGACCAGATGCGCCGGGTTGGTGCGGACGTTGGACAGGCGCGGCAGCAGCAGGTGCTTGCCGTGGGCATCCTCAATCTCGATGCGGGACGGGCGCATGTGGGACAGTCCGGTGACTCGGATGGCGCCCAGGAACCAGCGCTCCCCCGCCCCGTCGGTCCAGCAGCCGCCACGGAAACGCCCGTCGATCATGCCGTCCAGCATCACGACGCTGTCGGCCGGCAGGGGCTGGTCGATGGCGCCGAACAGCATCAGCGTGTCCTCGTCCAAGAGGACGGCGGCGGTGATGTCGGCCTTGGTGCTGCGGTCCTTCATCGGGTGCGATTCCCCTGGATAAGAGCGGCGGGTGCGAGACTGGCGGATGTTGGGGACAGAAGTTCGCCGTAAAGCGCGAGGTGGAGCGACGCGGCCTCCTCCGTCGGGCGGACGGCCGGGATGTTGGCCAACAGCCGTTCCCACAGTCCGGGTTCGGTCATCGCGCGGGTCATGACACGGGCGAGGTCGGCGGGGTCGTTGGGGCGGACATGCAGGCCGTCGACGCCGTCGCGCACAGCCTCCGCCATGCCGCCGATGCCGCTGACGATGACCGGGCGGCGGTGCTGGAAGGCCTCCTGGATCACAAGCGGCGCGTTCTCCCACCAGATCGATGGCATCACCACCCAGTCGGCGGCAGCCATCAGCGCCGGCATCTCCTGTGGCCGGTAGGGACCGTGGGCGGAGGCGAGGCCGCGCGTCGCCTCGAAGCCGTCGGCCACCCGCTGGCGGAACTCCGGCGCCTGATAGAGGCTGCCGCCATGGACGGCAAGCGACGGGGAAAGGCCCTGCCGCGCCATGCGGGCGACGGCGTCGAGCGCCACGGTGACGCCCTTGAACGGGTTCAAATTGCCGAAATAGGCGAAGGCGTCGCGCACCGCACCGGGGGCGAGGTCGCGCGCCGGGGCCGGCTCCACCGAGGGGCGGCTGTTCGCCATCACCTCGATCCGGGCGGGATCGAGGCCCCAGGCGACATAGCGGTCGCGCAGGAAGCGGCTGGGTGCCAGGAAGCGGTCGACAAGCCCGAACATCGCCTTGATGTGCTTCTCGCGCAGCAGGAACTGGTCGGCCGGCCGGTCGGGGAAGCAGCGGTGACAGGCATCCGGCGACGCCTTGCTGCAAAGCGCACGTGCTCCGCCTTCGCCGCGCGGCGGGGTGACCATCTGCCCGTCATTGGCGCAGATCGGATAATAATCGTGCAGCGTATAGACGATCTTCGCATCCGGGCAGACGCGGCGGATCAGGAACAGCATCTCCACGCCCAGCAGAAGCGTGTGATGCACATGCACGATGTCCGGCCGGAAGGCGCGCAGCAGGTTCGACAAGTCGGGGACCAGCCCGTGCAGATCGATCTGGCTTTGGTGGAAATGGTCGAAATGACCGGCCCACAGCAGCACCTCGTCGGCGCTGCGGCCCAGCGTCTGGAAGCCGGTGCCGGGACGCGGCGCGCGGTGGGTGTCGTTGGTGCAGGCCAGGAACAGGCACTCGGCCCCCGCCGCCTTCAGGCCGCCGAACAGCTCGTGCGCGAAGATCTCCGTGCCGCCGGGATGCAGGCTCGGGTGATTGTGCGCAATCAGCAGCACCCGCGGCGGCCGGGCGGCCACCAGCGGACGCGCCGGCTGGCGCGGGGCGGGACCGGCCGCCGTGTGGTTGGCCGGGACCAATGGAAGGCGGCGGCGGCTCATGGCGCGGTCCCCTTCTCCAGAACCAGCAGGTCCTGGAAATTCTCGGCTTCGCGCTGGCCGCTCCAATGGCCGCGCATCACGGCGCGGGCAGGACGCAGGCCATGGGCGGCGAAGCGGCCGAGCAGGAACTCCTCGTCATAGGCGACGGCGGCGTTGGGATGCTCGGGATCAGCCAGCAGCTCAACGCCCGGCGTATCGCGGAAAGGCGGGCGCGCAGTGCCCTTGGCGATGCCGGCGCGCGCGGTGGCGTCCGCCAGGAACAGGCTGAGGAAGCAGCGCCCGCCCGGCTTCAGCATCCGCGCGATCTCCGCCGCATAGCGCTCGGCGTCGGCCGTGCGCAGGTGGGTGATGACGGAGGTCAGGATGACGAAATCGTAAGCACCCGCCTTGAAGGGCAGCGTCGCCGTTTCCCCCTCGATCCGGCCGTCGGGATTGTAGAGGCCGTTGTCGACATCGAGATGATGGAAGCGGAACTCCGGATAGGCCGGCGTGATGGTCGAGGCGCACCAGCGGATACCGTCCAGCACGATGTCGATGCCATCGTAGGACGAGTCCAGATACTGGGTCAGCGGCAGCGCCATGCGGCCGACGCCGCAGCCGATCTCCAGCACCTTGTGGTCGGGACGCAGGCCGCCCAGCCGCACGAAATGGCGCAGGAACTCCGCCCCGATGGCACGGAAATCGCCGTCGCCGATGAAATGCAGCTCGGGCGGCGGCACCGGCAGGAAGCGGTTGCGCGCGATCTGGGCGCAGAGCCATTCCAGCCGCGGATCGGTCTGGCGGCGCAGGACGGCAAGCTGCGTAGTCGGCAGAAGCGCGTTCATCGAGTCACCTGTGCTGTCTTGCGGGTGTGGCCAGCCTTGGAGGACCGCACCTCGTCGTCGGCGCACCAGTCGCGCGCCATCAGCTCGGCCATGCGGTCGGCCCAGCGGCGGCCATGGAGCCAGCGGTTGTATTCGGAGGCGACCCCGCGGGTGTAGCCCTGGTGCCGGCCGATGGAGCGGCGCTCCAGATGGTACAGCTCGACCGACGGGGCATAGCGGATGTCGAGACCCTGGCCGCGGATGCGCAGGCACAGGTCCGAATCCTCGAAGTCGCCGATGATGTAGTCTTCGCAGAAGCCGCCGGCTGCGGTGAAAGCGGCGCGCGTGGTCAGCAGGCAGGCGCCGGTAACGCCGGGCACCGAGCGCGGACGGCAGGCGGCGGCGAAGTCGCGCGGCAGGCCCTTGAAGTAGTGATGGTTGTACCAGGCGCCCTGCAGGTCGCGGTCGAAATAGAGGCCGGCATGTTGGAGACTGTCGTCGTCGAACAGCAGCTTCGGCCCGACGGCGCCGATGCCGGGACGCTCCTCCAGCGCCGCGATCAACTGCGGCAGCCAGCCGGCGCGGTCGGGCACCACGTCGGAGTTCAGGAACAGCAGGCGGTTGCCGCGGGCGACCGCGACGCCGGCGTTGTTGGCGGCGGAATAACCGTAATTGGCGCTCTGCACCAGCAGCAGCATCGGCAGGCCGTAGAGGCCGTGGAAGCCGCGCAGCAGATGCACCACCTCGTCGCGCTGCTCCGGGCTGTCGAGCACGAAGACCAGTTCGGCATTGGCCATCGCCGGGTCGGTGGCGAAGCAAGCGATCTGGAAGCGCAGGAATTCCAGCGTGCGGTAGAGCGGGATGATCACCGACACCGCGGGTTTGGACTTGCGCTCGCCATAGACGACCAGTTCCGGTTCGCCGCGGGTGGCGAGATGGGCGGCGTGCAGCGGGGCGACGGCCGGGCCGATGACGGCCTCCAGCAACTCCGGCGTGGCGAAGCGCGGCGGCAAGCTGCCCAGCACGGCGGCACGGGCGTCGGCATGGGCGCGCGGCCGCGGCGGCGGGACGAGGCGCAGGGCGCCGCCCGACGCCAGCCGAAGCTCCGCCGTTACCTGAAGCGCCTCCGCCGGTTCCGGATTGCCGGGCAGATGCAGGACGAAGCCGCTGCGGTCGATGACGCCAGCGCCCGTGATGCCGTAGAGCTTGGCCACATCCTCGCGCGGGAAGCGGTTGCGGAAGCGCTCCACACGGCGTTCGCCGCCGAAGGGAGTGCGCACCACCAACTCCGACGCCAGACCATGCGGATCATGCAGCCAGCCGGCGAGGAACAGCCCACCGTCCGAGGTGGGAACCGCGAGGTCGAGCGAGGCGCCGATCGGCCGCTTGGCGTCGGCGGCCTGCCGGCGCGGCAGCGGGGCCAGCGCCTGCAGCTCGCTGACCGCCGATGCGGCGGACGCATCGCTTCGGCCGCGTTGGGCAAGGCTGGTCAACAGATAATGGCGAAGGGTGGCCGGCGTGTCGGGACGGGCGTTCAGCCGGTCGGTCAGGGTCGGCAGGCCGACCGACTCCTCGGGGAAGCGGCGGCAGGCGACGCCGTTGGCGCCCAGCACCACCAGCAGGTTGCCCGGCGCGCACAGCCCACGGTCGATGAGCAGGTCGAAGGCGATGCGCCCCTTCCCCGCCGGATCGGCACCGATGCAGGCATCGAAGGGCGCCCGCGCCAGCCCGTTCGGCGACAGCACGACCAGACCGCTGATGGCGCCGAAGCGACCGGACAGCGCGCCGGCACATAGCAGAAGTCCACCGCCCGCCGTCGCGCGGACCGCCAGATCGGCCGGCTCCACTGCACGGTCCAGCACCAGCCGGCGGCACAATGCTGCGAAGGCCGCATCGCGGCGAAGGGTCGGAGTGGAGCAGGCAAAGTCGAACAGGAAGCGCAACACCCGCAGCCGGGCCGTACCGTCCAGACTGCCGAGCAGCCCGGTAGGGTCCAGATCGGCGGCGCCGGATTCGGTGCGAAGCTCGGCGATCACGCGGTTGTTGGCGATGAAATGGATGGGCATCCGCGGGTCACGCGGTGCCGGCAGGATCGACAAAACGCGCCGCCCGCCCCAGCCGGTCTCGACGGTCAGCGTGGTGAAGGGCGGACGCACCGGCTCGCCGTCGACGCTCGGCGTGATCGAACCGACAGGGTCGGTCGTGCCGTCCGCCTTCCCGTCCATCGTCCAGGAGACGAGGAGGAAGCGGCGGCCCAGCGCCAGACGTTGGGCGGGGGCGATCGACACCGAATTCGGCAGGACGGCGATGACGGTCATTGATTGGGATTCCGGCAGCGTCGATGGATTTGAAAGTCGTAAAGGCGAACTTCGGGCAAAGGGGGACCGGCGGCGGCTTTGACACCACCGGTCCGTCCTTCTCAGGCGTCGCTTAAGAAGCGTCGTCCGATGAGTGCCCGGTTAGTGGATGACGAAGAAGTCGTTCGGGTGGTTGTGGATGTCCGCAGCGGAGACACCCTTCAGCGTGATGCTGTCGCCATGGCCGAGGTCGATCACGGCGTCGCCATGCTGGTCGGTGACACGGGCGGCCAGATCGGCGGCGTCGGTCACCTTCAGACCATTGATGTTGCGGGAGATCTGCAGGACGTCCTCGCCGGCCTTGAAGTCCAGGACCACGTCCTGGCCACCACCGCCGGAGAAGATGAAGACATCGTGGCCGGCGCCGCCGGACAGGATGTCGTTGCCCTTGCCGCCGTCGAGGATGTCGTTGCCGTCGTCGCCGAACAGCACGTCGTTGCCATCGCCGCCGGACAGCACGTCGTTGCCGGTGCCGCCATGCAGGATGTCGTTGCCCTTGCCGCCGTCGAGGATGTCGTCGTGGCCGCCGCCGGACAGGATGTCGTCACCCTTGCCGCCGGTCAGAATGTCGTTGCCGTCCCCCCCGGACAGCACGTCATTGCCGTTGCCGCCATCCAGCACGTCACGACCGGCGCCACCGATCAGAACGTCGTCACCACTCCCCCCCAGGATGATGTCGTCGCCCGAACCGCCGTCGATGATGTCGTTGCCGTTACCCCCCAGCAGCACGTCCGCGGCGGTACCGCCATGGATCACGTCCGCCCCGTTCCCCCCGAACAGAGCGTCATGTCCATCACCGCCGAGCAGAGTGTCGCTCCCGTTGCCCCCCAGCACCAGGTCGTTCCCCTGCCCGCCAACCAGCAGATCGTCATGATTCGTGCCGACATGCACGTCGTAGCTGCCCCCAGGAACCGTAGCCATCGTAGGTGTCTCCTTGCGATGTGATTAGGATTGTTGGGCCTTCTTTCGGCCTCGCTCAAAAGGCTGAGCTCGCCTTTCGGTGTAACCAAATCTATCGGGGGGATAGTGTGATAAAACTCGGGCACATGGAAGAGAAAGTTGAGTCAAGACAACGGATTCTTGCAGTAGAACGCATTGTCGATATTTTCAAAAAGACAGTTAGTCTGATTTGCATCGAATTTCTAAGCAGTTTACGTTTTAAAAAATGCTGGTCTATCCCTCATTCTGATTCCAAAAAGGCCCCGGACCTGTGTCCGAGCCAACCAAGATCCATTTTCGTTAAAGGATGGTTTTCAAATCCGGTTGGTCCAAACAAAGCCACAGAAGCCAAGGACGCATTGTCGCCTGACGCGTCGTCCCATTCGCGGATGTGCAAAAGGGCCGGCGTGGGGGACGCCGGCCCTTCCACGGGGCCGCTTGGCAGGGGATGGACACCCAAGCAAGGACCCCAGCCCACACCGGCCCGAACGGGGAGGGCCGGGGGGATGGCGGTTCCGCTTACCGCTCGCGGAAGGCCCTCTGCAGGCCGTCGGTCAGCGGTGTCAGGAAATAATCGATGGCGCGGCGGGCGTGGCCGTGGATCATCACTTCGGCCGGCATGCCGGGATGCAGCTCGACATTCGGCAGGGCCTTCAGCTCCGCCGCATCCATGCTGATCCGCGCCGCGAAGTAATAGGCGCCGGTGCGCTCGTCCTCCAGCTGGTCGGCCGACAGCGAAACCACCTGCCCGGCGACCGGCGGCACGGCGCGCTGCCGATAGCCGGTCAGCTTCACCATGGCCTTGCTGCCGACCTCCACATTCTGAACGTCGTGCGGGGAGACGCGCGCCTCCACGATCATAGCGTCGTCCTGCGGCACGATATCGAGGATGCCGGCGCCGGTGGGGATCACGCCGCCTGGGGTGAAGAATTTCAGACCGGTCACCCGCCCGGCCTGCGGTGCGGTTATCGCTTGGCGCAGCAGCACGTCATCGGCGCTTCGCAGCCGTTCCGACAGGTCGGAGACGCTGGCCTGGGCCGCCTGCAGGTCGGTCGAGACCTCCGACCGGCGGGTGTTGCCGATGTTAATCATGGTCAGCTCGGCGGCGGCAATGGCCTGCTCCGCCTTGGACTTGTTCGCCATCAGCTCGCCCAGCCGGCCTTCGGAGTCGGCGACATTCCGCTGAAGCTCCAGCATCCGCGGCTTGCGCTCGTATCCCTTCGCCAGCAGGCCCTGCACCACCCGCAACTCGTCCTGGGTGTAGCGCAGACGGTCGGCAGTGGCGACGCGTTGGGCCTCCAGCGCCACGATCTCGTCGCGCAGCTGGGAGATTTGCTTGCGCTGGATTCCCAGCTGGGCCTCGTAGCTGTCATGGCGGGAGCGGAACAGCCGCTCCTCCACAGACATCGCCTCGGCCGCCACCGGATTGTCGCGGGCGGCCTTCACCAGTTCCTCGGC
>PJUA01000458.1_pt1 | contig 22034 bp, 17 predicted proteins | sample 1512151 | NCBI WGS metagenome assembly PJUA01 (sample SAMN08177678, study PRJNA422409) | Soil metagenome, whole genome shotgun sequencing project. | isolation source: Soil enriched on filter paper: beechwood xylan treatment | place: USA: Madison | collected 2015-01-15
CACCCATTGCATGGTGGCCTGCAAGGCCCAGGCGCCGGTGGTGGTGGTCTATCCCGAAGGGGTGTGGTACCGCTGCGAAGACGCCAGCGCCATCGAACGCGTGGTGGTGGAACACCTCGAAGGCGGACGCGAAGTCAGCGACCTGGTCTTCCATCGCCTGGGCAGCGGCGACGTCCATCCCGAACCGGAGCGTAGCGATGTCTGAATCCGCCACTTCAGCGACCTCAGCCGCCCGTCCGCAGATCGTCCTGCTCACCCACGCCCCGACCGACCTGGCCATGCTGGCCGTAGCCCGCAGCCAGTTGCCGGCGGACTTTCCCCCGGTGGCCGGCTACGACCTGCAAGGCCTGCATGCCGACACCGATGAACACGGGCAGCCGCGCCGCACCCTGGCCGACATGCTGCGCGAAGAGCTGTCGGCAGCGCAGGTGATCGTGCTGCGCATCCTCGGTCGCCTGGGCGCCGTCACCGGCCTGCCCGAGCTGCTGCGCGTGGCGCGTGCCGAAGGGCGACAACTGATCCTGCTGTCCGGCACCGGCGAGCCCGATGCCGAACTGGCCGCCGCCTCCACCGCGCCGGTCGATGCGCAGCAGCAGGCGCTGGCCTATTTCAACGGCGGCGGCAGCGTCAACCTGGCGCAGATGCTGCGCTGCCTGTCCGACCGCCTGCTGCTGAGCGGCTATGGCTATGCACCGGCACAGGCACTGCCCGAACACGGCCTCTACCATCCCGACCTGGAGCAGGACGCCGGCATCGCCGACTGGCTGACCCTGCGCGTCCGCGCGCCCGCCGGCAAGCCGGCCGTGGGCATCATCTTCTACCGGGCGCACTGGCTCTCGGGCAATACCGGTTTCATCGACGCGCTGGTGGCCGCGCTGGAAGCCCGCGGCCTGGACGTGCTGCCGGTCTTCACGTCCTCGCTGCGGGTGTCGGCCGCCAGCGGCGCCGCCTTGCCGCCCGCGCTGCAATACTTCGACGCCGGCCAGGTGGACCTGATCATCAACACCACCTCTTTTGCCATGGGCGAGATCACCGCCGGTGGCGTCACTCCGGCCGGCTGGTCGGTCTCGGTACTGGAACAGCTGGACCTGCCGGTACTGCAAGCCATCACCAGCGGCATGACGCAAGACCAGTGGCAGAACTCCACGCGTGGCATGAACCCGCTGGACGCCGCCATGAACGTGGTGCTGCCCGAGTTCGACGGCCGCATCATCGGCGTGCCGCTATCCTTCAAGGAAGTCACCGACAGTGGCGCCGTGCAGTACCGGGCGCTGCCGGACCGCGTGCATCGCATCGCCGGCCTGGCGCAGCGGCTGGTGCGCCTGCGCACCACGCCCAATGCGTACAAGCGCATCGCCTTCATCTTCACCAATTCCAGCAGCAAGGCCGCGCAGATCGGCAATGCCGTCGGGCTGGACGCACCGGAGTCGCTCATGGCCGTGCTGCGCGCCCTGCAGGCCGACGGCTATGCCATCGCCGACCTGCCGGCCAGCGGTACCGCGCTGATCCATGAACTGGTGGACCGCTGTTCCTACGACGACATCCTGCTCACCGAAGACCAGTTGCGCCGCGCCGCCGCCCGCATTCCCGCCGCCCGTTACGCGCAATGGTTCGCCGCCTTGCCCGCGGCCCTGCAGGCCAGGATGGAGCGCCAGTGGGGCGCCGCGCCCGGCCAGGCCTATGTGCATGAGCAGCACCTGGCCATCGCCGGCCTCGACCTGGGCCATGCCTTCGTCGCCCTGCAGCCGCCCCGTGGCTATGGCATGGACCCGGACGCCATCTACCACCAGCCCGACCTGCCGCCCACGCATCACTACTACGCGCTGTACCGCTGGCTGGACGAAGAGTGGGGTGCCGACGCCATCGTCCACGTCGGCAAGCATGGCACGCTGGAATGGCTGCCCGGCAAGGGCGTGGGCCTGTCCGAGGAGTGCTTCCCCGATGCGCTGCTGGGCGACCTGCCGCTGTTCTATCCCTTCATCATCAACGACCCCGGCGAGGGCTCGCAGGCCAAGCGCCGCGCCCACGCCGTGGTGGTGGACCACCTGACGCCGCCGATGACCACCGCCGACAGCTATGGCGCGCTGGCCGAGCTGACGCAACTGGTGGACGAGTACTACCAGGTGGAAGTGCTGGACCCCGCCAAGCTGCCGCTGCTGCAGCAGCAGATCTGGGAGCTGGTGCGGCAGACCAACCTGGATACGGACCTGCAGTACAAGCTGCTGCATCACGACCATGATCATGACCATGATCATGACCACGATCACGACCATGGACATGCTCACCACCATCATCACCATCACGCCCATGGCGATCATGATCACGACCACCCGCACGAAGACGGCGAACTCCCGCACGCCCTGACCGAACTGGACGGCGCCGGCGTGGCGCACCTGATCGAAGACCTGGACGGTTACCTCTGCGAACTGGGCGCGGCCCAGATCCGCGACGGCCTGCACATCCTCGGCCGCATGCCCGATCAGGCACAGATGCCCGACATGCTGGTGGCCCTGGTCCGCCTGCCCAATCAGGACCTGCCGGGTCTGCAGGAAGAGGTGGCACGGTTGTTCGGCCTGTCGCTGGACATGCTGCTGGAACACAAGGGCCGTCGCCTCAACATCGACGACGCCCTGGCCCGTTGCGCCGGTCGCGCCATCGTCACCCGCGCCGATGCGCTGGAAGCCATCGACGCCCTGTGCCTTGCGCTGATGCAGGCTCTGCAGCAGCAGAACTTCGCCGTCCACTCCATCGACAGCGTGCTCAAGACCGTCTTCGCGGCGCTGGAGCAGGCCAGTCCCGAGCAGCGACCACGCCTGCAACCCGCCCAGGGCAAGAGCGCCGGCAGCGTGCTGGGCGGCATGCGCGCGCTGGCCCGCCCATCGGCTGCGCCGGTGAAGCGGGCCACGCCCCCGGCCGCGCATACGACGCTGGACCAGGCCAGCGGACTGCGCCGTGTGCTGGCCTTCGCCTGCGAACAGCTGGTGCCGCGCCTGCACCAGACCAGCGAAGAAATTGGCAACCTGCTCAGCGGCCTGCGTGGTGGCTACATCCCGGCCGGCCCCAGTGGTTCGCCCACGCGCGGCATGGCGCACATCCTGCCCACCGGCCGCAATTTCTATTCGGTCGATCCGCGCAGCGTCCCTTCGCAATCGGCCTGGCGCGTGGGTCAGCAACTGGCGCGTGAAGTGCTGGCGCGCCATCATCGCGAAAGCGGCGACTACCCGGAAAGCGTGGCCATCAGCATCTGGGGTACCAGCGCCATGCGCACCCACGGCGACGATGTCGCCCAGATTCTGTCGCTGATGGGCGCACGCCCGCTCTGGCGTGCCGGCAACCGGCAAGTGGCCGGGGTCGAGCTGTTACCGCTGGAAGAATTGCAGCGCCCGCGCATCGACGTCACCACCCGTATCAGCGGCTTCTTCCGCGACGCCTTCCCGCAGTTGATCGAACTCATCGACGACGCCGTGCAACTGGCCATCGCCGCCGACGAGCCGGAACACATGAACTTCGTGCGCAAGCACTACCTGCGCGACCTGCAGCAGGGCCTGCAAACCGGGCTGGGCCAGGCCGAGGCCGCCACCCAGGCGGCCTACCGCGTCTTCGGCGCCAAGCCCGGCAGCTACGGCGCCGGCATCCTGCCCCTGATCCAGGAAAAGAACTGGCAGGACCAGGCCGACTTTGCCGAGGCCTACATCAACTGGGGCGGCTTCGCCTATGGCCGCAAGGTGCAGGGCGCCGACCAGCGCCAGGCCTTCCGCCAGCGCCTGGCCGGGGTGCAGGTGGCCCTGCATAACCAGGACAATCGCGAGCACGACATTTTCGACAGCGATGACTACCTGCAGTACCACGGCGGCATGATCGCCACCATCCGCGCCCTGTCGGGCCAGCAGCCGCGCCATTACTTCGGCGACAGCCATGACCCGCAACGCGCCGCCGTGCGTGACCTGAAGGAAGAAACCCTGCGCGTCTTCCGCGCCCGGGTGGTCAATCCCAAGTGGCTGGCCAGCATCCGTCGCCATGGCTACAAGGGCGGCCTGGAACTGACGGCCACCGTCGATTACCTGTTCGGCTACGACGCCACCGCCCAGGTGCTGGACGACTGGATGTACCAGCAACTGGCCGAGACCTATGGTTTCGACCCGGCCATGCGTGAATTCCTGGAACAGGCCAACCCCTGGGCCCAGAACGCCATCGCCGAGCGCCTGCTGGAAGCCGCCAGTCGCGGCATGTGGCAGGAGCCGGATGCGCAAACGCTGGAACGACTGCGCGCCCTCTACCTGCACAGCGAAACCCTGCTCGAAGCCCGTGGCGAAACCGTGCGTGGCAGTGAACACACCAAGGACATGCAATGAGCGCGGCCCACCCCCATCACCATCCCGGCTATCCGTTTTCAGCCATCGTCGGCCAGCCCCTGCTGAAAGAAGCGCTGCTGCTCTGCGCCGTCGATCCCGGCATCGGCGGCGTACTGGTGCGCGGCGACAAGGGAACCGCCAAGAGCACCGCCGCACGCGGCCTGACCCAGGTGCTGCCGTCCATCCTGCGCAAGCCCGGTTGCGCCTTCAACTGCGCGCCCGGCCAGCCCGCTGCGGCCTGTGCGGTCTGCAGCGCGCAGGAGCCACCCACCGCCACGCTGGCCGAGGTTCCCTTCGTCACCTTGCCGCTGGGCGCCACCGAAGACCGCGTGCTGGGTTCGCTGGATCTGCAGCTAGCCCTGCAGGGAGGCCAGCGCGCCTTCCAGCCAGGGCTGCTGGCAGCGGCCCATCGCGGCATCCTCTATATCGATGAAGTCAACCTGTTGGCTGATCACCTGGTCGATGTCCTGCTGGACGTGGCCGCCATGGGCGTCAATGCGGTACAGAGAGAAGGGCTGTCGGTCAGCCATCCGGCGCGCTTCACCCTGATCGGCACCATGAACCTGGAAGAGGGCGACCTGCGCCCGCAACTGCTGGACCGCTTCGGCCTGATGGTGGAAGTGACGGCACCCACCGACAAGTCAGTACGCGCCGAGGTGGTGCGCCGACGCATCGCCTACGAAGCCGACCCGCAGGCCTTCACCAGCCAGTGGCAGGCACAGCAGGATGCCCTGCGCGCCCAGGTGGCCCAGGCCCAGCGCCTGCTGCCCGGCGTGGCGCTGGACGACGCCATGCTGGAACTGATCAGCCATCTCTGCTGCGAGTTCGAGGTGGCCAGCCTGCGCGCCGACATCGTCATGCACAAGACCGCCCGCGCCATCGCCGCCTTGCAGGCCCGTGCGGGTGTGACGCCCGACGACGTGCGCGCCGCTGCGCTCCTGGTGTTGCCACACCGCCGTCGCCGCAAGCCTTTTGAACAGAGTGGCATGGATCAGGACAAGCTCGACGATCTGGTCGATCAGACGCGACAGGCGCAGGGGAAGGACCAGGACAGCGAAGGCGTACCACCCGATGCCGCCCCGGATGAACAGGAAGGGCAAGAACCGCAGGATCAACAGGATCAGCAAGAGCAGCAAGAACAACAGAATGCAGAAGGCGAGGGCGCCCAGCAGACCTTCGCCATCGGCGCCGCCGGTCCGGCCCGCAAGATCAGCGTGGTCACGCCCACCACGAGCTTTCCGGCCTCCACGGCCAGCGGCCGCCGCAGCGCGGTGGCCGACGCCAGCCGGGGCAGCGCCCTGCGCGCCGTGCCGGACGTCAATCCGGACCGCCTGGCCGTCGGTGCTACGCTGCGCAGCGCCGCCGTACGGGGCGCCCTGGCGGGCGAGGGCGGCGAGCGCCTGCAGATCACCCGCGAAGACCTGCATCGCCAGGTGCGCAGCGGCCGGGGCGCCAACCTGATCGTCTTCGTGGTCGATGCCTCCGGCTCCATGGCCGCGCAGCGGCGCATGGAAGCGGTCAAGGGTGCCGTGCTGGCACTGCTGACGGACGCCTACCAGCGTCGCGACCAACTGGCCGTGATCGGTTTCCGTGGTGAACAGGCGCAACTGCTGCTGGCCCCCACCCGCAGTGCCGACCTGGCCGAGCAGGGCCTGCGCGAACTGCCCACCGGTGGCCGCACGCCACTGCCGCACGCGCTGCAACTGGCGGCACAACTGCTGCAGCAGACCAGCCAGGGCAGCGATGAGCTGCCGCCGCTGCTGGTGATCCTGTCCGACGGCAAGGCGAATGTGAGCCTGCCCGGCAGCCAGGGCGACGCCTGGACGCAGACCCTGGAAGCGGCCGCCAACCTGGCCGCGCAAGCCATACCGGCGCTGGTGCTCGATACCGAATCGGGCTACCTGCGCCTGGGCCGTGCGGCCCAACTGGCCGAGGCGCTGGGTGCGCCTTGCCTGACCCTGGAACAATTGACCGGCGACGCCCTGGCGTTGACCGTGCGCGCCCAACTGGGCAAGCGCTGAAAGGAAAGAACATGATCATCTGTATCGGTGCCGGCCCCGGCGACCACTCCTATCTCACCCTGCGCGGCGCCGAACTGATCCGCAACGCCGACGTGGTGGCCGGCTTCAATGCCGTGGTCGACGTGGTCAAGGAACTGATCCCCGCCAGCGCCCAGGTGGTGCTCATGGGCTACCGCGACCAGGTCGCCCAGCTCGACGAATTGGCGGCCCTGCACCACGCCGGCAAGCGCTGCGTGGTGGTCTTCATGGGGGACATCCACTTCAGCGGCTTCCAGTACCTGGAACGCGTGGAACGTGCCTGCGGCCACCGGGTGGAAACCCTGCCCGGCATTTCCTCGGCCCAGATCCTGGCCTCCCGCGCCCGCGTCTGCTTCGACGAGACCACCTTCATCACCTTCCACCGCCGTGGCGACCTGGAACCCTTCAAGCGCCATCTGGTGCATGTCCTCAATGACGGTCGCAATGCCATCGTCATCCCTTGCCCCTGGGATGCGGCGCGTTCCTTCATGCCGCGCCACATCGCCAGCTATCTGCTGCAGCAGGGCGTCAGTCCCGATCACCCCACCGAGGTCTGGGAAAACCTGACCCGGGGCGACGCCGAATGGCACGGCAAGCTGGCCGATTGCGCCGATGTCGAATTCAGCGACATGAGCATCATGCTCATCCGCACCCTGGCCCCCATGGCCAGCCAGATCGAACCGCCGCCGACAGCTGCGGCGGTAGGAGCAGCGGCAGGAGGAGCGGCATGAGGGAGCTCACCCCGCAGCGGACCAGGTCGGCGGTCGTCATCGCCGGCCACGGCAGCCGCGATCCCGATTCCCTGCGCGAATTCGAGGCGCTGGTGGAACTGGTGCGCCAGCGCGCCCAGGGGCGCATCGTGCGCCACGGCTACCTGGAATTCGCCGCCCCCACCATTGCCGAGGCGGCCGCCGCCTGCGTGGCCGAGGGGGCCACCGAGGTGGCCGTGGTGCCCGGCGTGCTGCTGGGTGCGCGCCATGCCAAGAACGACATGCCGGCCGAACTGCTGGCCCTGGCACGGGATTACCCGCAGGTGGATTTCCACTTCGGCGCGCCGATGGACCTGCATCCGCTGCTGCTGCAACTGGTGCAGCAACGGGTAGTGGAGGCCGAGGCCAGCTCCGAGGAAATCATCCACCGCCAGGACAGTTGCCTGGTGCTGGTCGGCCGTGGCACCACGGACCCCGACGCCAATGGCGAGATCGCCAAGCTGGCCCGCATGGTGCAGGAAGGCATGGGCTTCGGCGGCGTCAAGGTCTGCTTCTCGGGCACGGCCACACCGCTGGTGCGCGAAGGCCTGTCGCTGGCCGCCGGCCAGGGCTGGCAGCGCCTGGTAGTGCTGCCGTTCTTCCTCTTCGATGGCGTGCTGGTCAAGCGCATCTATGCCGCCGCCGACGAACAGGCCGCGCGCGAGCCCGGCGTGGAAGTGCTCAAGGCCGCCTACCTGGGCGTGCATGCCCATGTCGCCGATGTCATGCTGGAGCGCGCCCGCGAGGCTGTCGAAGGTCGCGCCGCGATGAACTGCACCCTGTGCAAGTACCGCGTGCAGATCGTCGGTTTCGAGCAGCAGGTCGGCGAGCCGCAGCGCGCCCATCATCTGCAGGTGCGTGATCTGACTGCCCGCGCCCAGTCGGTGGCGATACCGGCGCGCTCCGCGCCCTATGTGCCGCATCCCATCGAGGCCGAGAGCATGGAGATCATCCAGGCCGGGCGCGACTGGAGCGGCTTCCCGCCGGACCACCTGACCGTGCTGCAGCGCCTGGTGCATACCAGCGGTGACTTCGCCGTGGCCGATGAAATCTATTTCTCGGCCGGTGCCGCCCAGGCCGGCATGAGAGCCCTGTTGCGCTGCAAGCGCGTGGTCACCGATGTGACCATGGTGCAGACCGGCTTGAAGCGTGCCGTGCTGGAACAGCTGGGCGTGGAGACCTGGTGCGGCGTGCATGATCCCGAGTCGCACCTGATGGCCCAGAACCTGGGCATGACCCGCTCGGCGGCCGGCATCCGGCGCGCCTGGCAGAAGTTCGGCAACGACATCGTGCTGGCCATCGGCGACGCGCCCACCGCCATCGCCGAAGCCGTGCGCCTGATCCGCGAACATGGCTGGCGCCCGCAACTGGTGATCGGTCTGCCGGTCGGCTTTGTCGGCACCCGCGAAAGCAAGGACGAGCTGCGCCGCTGCCTGCAGGTGCCGCGCATCACCAACAGCGGCACCCGGGGCGGCTCGCCCTGGGCCGCCAGCGTGGTCAATGCCCTGATGATCGACGCCATCGCCTGGCTGGTGCAGCAGGAAGCGCAAGCCGAAGGCGTGCAGTGATGGACCACCCGGGCGAGCTGCAACGCGCCGAATACGATCTGGCCGTGCTCGCCCCCAACGGTCTGCGGCGTGGTCGCAGCACCGGCAGTTGCGCCACGGCCGCGGTGCGCGCTGCGCTCTATCGCCTGCTGGGCGGCGTGACGCTGCAACAGACCGACGTCAGCCTGCCCGATGACCGGCATTACCTGTGCGTGCCGATCAAGGCGGTGCGCATGGTGGAAGAGGGCATGGCCGAAGCCGAAGTCCTCAAGGACGGCGGCGACGATCCCGACAACACCCATGGCGCCACCATCGTCGCCCAGGTGCGGCGCAATGCGCTCGGCGAAGTCCGCTTCTTCGCCGGCGAAGGCGTAGGGACAGCCACCATGCCCGGCCTGCGCGTGGCGGTCGGCGAGCCCGCCATCAACCCGGTGCCGCGTGCCATGATGCGCGCTGCCGTCGCCGAGGTATGGGAGGAACTGCAGCCTGACCCGGCCGAAATGCCCGGTTTCGACCTGCATATCGGTTGCCGCGAAGGCCGGGCCATCGCGCCCAAGACCTTCAATCCCAAGCTGGGCATCGTGGGCGGCATCTCGATCCTGGGGACTTCGGGCATCGTCGAGCCGATGTCGATGGCCTCCTGGATCGCCTCCATCGAGGTCTATATCCGCGTGGCGCTGGCAGCTTGCACGCCCGGTGACGATAAGGGGGATGCAGTGGCCTACCTGCCGGGCAAGATCGGTCGCGTCTTCGTGGCCCAGACCCTGGGCCTGCCGGACAAGCGCAGCGTGCAGATCGCCAATTTCCTCGGTGATGCGCTGGACTTCACGCAGCAGGCCCTGAGCGAAGAGGGCCGCAGGCTGCCGCTGCTGTGGCTGGCCGGCCATCCGGGCAAGCTGGCCAAGGTGCTGGATGGCGTGTGGGACACCCACTCCAGCAAGAGCAACATGGCCATGCAGGGCGTAGCCCGCGTGGCGCAAGAAATGAACGCGGCAGGCGAGGGCGAGCTGTTCCCCCCCGCGCTGTTGCAGCAGATGAAGGAAGCCAATACGGTGGAAGCAATCATAGAGCTGGTCCGCCAGCAGGATGCCGCGCTCTCGCGCCGCCTCTGGAGCGGGATCGAAACCCGCATCGCTGCGCTGGCGCAGGCCCGCGTACCGGCGGTCTCGCGCATCGAAGTGCGTCTGTTCGACCTCGAGGGTCGTCATCTGGGAGCGCTGGCATGACGGATCCCGTGAGCGGCCGCCTCACCGGCATCGGCGTTGGCCCCGGCCCGGCGGGCTACCTGCCGCTGGCGGCGCTGGCCGCACTGCGCAGCGCCGACCTGATCTACCTCCCCCGGGCGCGTGGCGCCGACCTGTCGGTCGCCCTGCAATGCCTGGAGGGCGTGGAGTTCGACCGCAGCCGCCTGTGCGAGATCGAGTTCAACATGGACCCCGACCGTCAGGTCCTGCAAGAGCACTACGCCCAACTGGGCCAGCAACTGGCGGCGCAACTGCGCGCCGGTCAGCAACTGGTGTACCTCACCATCGGCGACGCGCTGACCTACTCGACCTATGGCTACGTGCTGGCGGCCGTACGCGACCTCTATCCGCAATGTGACTGTGTCACCTTGCCCGGCATCACCAGCTACGCGGCCGCTGCGGCGGCGCTGGAATGGCCGCTGGGCGTGGGTAAGGAGCGTACCCTGATCCTGCCCTGCCCGGAAGACGCCGCCACCCTGCGTGCCGAGATCGAGAGCCACGACATCGTCGTGCTGATGAAGGTCGGCGCGCGCCTGCCCTGGGTCCTGGATCTGCTGCGCGAGATGGACATCGCCCAACACTGCGGCTTTGCCCGCCGCATCGGCCTGGAAGGGGAAGTACTGGCCAGCGACCTGAGTACGCTCGATGCGGCCGAGGCCAGCGGCTACCTGGCCGTGCTGCTGATCCGCAAGACCGCGCAGGCGCAGCGCCATCGCCCGCCCGCATCATTGAAAGGAAGTGCATGAAAGTCTATTTCGTCGGCGCCGGCCCCGGTGCGGCCGACCTCATCACCCTGCGCGGTGCGCGCCTGCTGGGCCAGGTGCAGATGGTGCTGTATGCCGGCTCGCTGGTGCCGACCGCCTTGCTGGAACATTGCCGCGCCGATGCCGAGATCATCGACACCGCTGCGCTCGACCTGGAGCAGCAACAGGCCTGCTATGAACGCGCCCGGGAGCAGGGCATCGACGTCGTGCGCCTGCACTCCGGCGACCCCGCCATCTATGGCGCCACCGCCGAACAGATGCGCCGGCTCGACGCGCTGGGCATCGCCTACGAGGTGGTGCCGGGCGTGTCCTCCTTCACGGCAGCCGCCGCTGCGGTCTCGGCCGAGCTGACCAAGCCGGAGGTGTCGCAGAGCGTGATCCTGACCCGCGTCTCCGGCCGCGCCTCGGCCGTGCCGGAATCCGAATCGATCGCCTCCCTGGCCGCGCATCGCGCCACGATGTGCATCTTCCTCTCTGGCCCGCACCTGAAGAAGATCGTTACCGACCTACTACTGCACTATCCGCCCGAGACCCCGGTGACCCTGGTCTATCGCGCCACCTGGCCCGAGCAGCGTGTCTACCAGGGACAACTGGATCGCGTGCTGGAAGAGAACAAGCGCGGCGAATGGAACCTGACCACCATGATGCTGGTGGGCGCGGCGCTGGACAAGGCACAGGTCGCCGAGTCCAGCCTCTATTCCAAGGACTTCACGCATCTGTTCCGCGTGGTGAAGAAGAACAAGGACGCCGCATGAACCCGCCGGTCGCCCTGCCTGAACTCGGCCTGTGGCCAGTGCGCGTCGAAGCCGCGCCGCTGGCCATGTACCTGCAGGACAGGCTGGGCGGCCAGTCGGGTCAGCTGCGCCAGTCCTGCCAGTTGTACCAGCCCTGGCTCAATAGCGAGGCAGGCACAGCGCAGTCGCAGCGCCAGCAGTTCGCGCTGGCCTATCGCCGCCATCGCCAGTGGATCATGATCGGCGCCACCGGCATCGCCGTGCGTTTCCTCGACGGCCTGCCGCAGGACAAGCACAGCGACCCGGCCGTGGTGGTGGTGGATGAAGCGGCCCGCTTCGCCATCTCGCTGCTGGCTGGCCACGAGGGTGGGGCCAACAGCCTGGCCTATCGGGTGGCGCAGGTGACGGGCGCGCAGCCGGTCGTGACCACCGCCACCGAAGCCGTCAAGCCGCTGGTGCTGGGCATAGGCTGCCGCAAGCTGGCTTCGGTCGAACAGATCGGCGCGGCCGTCGCGCAGGCGCTGCAGCAATGCCCCGGCGCCACACTGGCCCAGGTGCGCGAAGTCGCCACCATCGACCTCAAGGCCGAGGAACCCGGCCTGCTGGCCTTCTGCGCCACCCATGGCTTGCCGCTGCGGGTGATCGCCCGCGAGCAGATCGCCCAGCGCGCCTGGGTGGGCAAGCCCTCGGAGTGGGTGCGGCAGAACATCGGCGTGGACGGCGTATGCGAACCGGCGGCGCTCATCGCCAGCCCGCGTGGCCGCCTGCTGCTGGGCAAGACGGCGCTGGATGGGGTGACGGTGGCCATCGTGGATGATGGCGAGGGCTGGCGCAGTTTCATTGAAAATTTGCATGACCCAGCTTAGGGATGAATTCAATACCGTTCGGACTGAGTAGGCCCTGCAGGGCCGTATCGAAGGCGCGTCTTCGATACGCGGCTTCGCCGCTACTCAGTCCGAACGGGCATGAGAAATAACGGGCATGAGAAGTTTTGGTAGTCGTCGCTCAATTTTTAGCAGGAAAACAGGATGGAAGCAGTCAAGAAAAAAGGCGTATTGAACCTGGTCTCGGTCGGCCCCGGTTTCGAAGAGATGATCATCCCGCGTGCCATCGAGGCCTTGCGCGAGAGCGAGGTCATCGTCGCCTACGAGTTGTACCTGCGCTGGATCGCCGCGCACATCGAGGGCAAGGAAATCCATACCCCGCCGCTGACGCAAGAGCGCGAGCGCGCCCTGCTGGCCATCGAACAGGCCCGCGCCGGGCGCCGGGTGGCGCTCATCTCCAGCGGTGACATCGGCATCTACGCCATGGCGGCGCTGGCCTTCGACGACATGCGCGAGGACGACACCTACGAGGTCAATGTCATCCCCGGCGTGACCTCGGCCAATGCCTGCGCATCGCTCCTGGGCTCGCCGTTGTCGCACGACTTCGCCACGCTGTCGCTGTCCAATCTGCTGTGTCCGTGGTCGTGGATCGAACAGCGCGCCAGCCACATCGCCCAGGCCGACCTGGCCTGCGTGCTCTACAACGTGCAGAGCGCCGGCCGGCAGGAGGGCGTCTATCGCATCCTGCAACTGATGCTGCAGCACAAGGCCCCGCATACCCTGTGCGGCGTGGTGCGCAATGCCTACCGCCCGGGCCAGCAGGTCTCCATCCATCGCCTGGATGAATTGCCGGGCCTGCAGTTCGACATGCTGACCTCGATCGTCATCGGCAACCGCTTCACCCAGCGCAAGCGCGACTGGATTTTCACCCCGCGTGGCTACAACGACTGGAGCGAAGAATCGCAGGCCCAAGCCGCCGCTCAACTGCCAGCACAGGCGGTGTGGGTGTTCGCCGGCACCAGCGACGGCAATGCGCTGGCCGCCGAGCTGGCCGGGCAGGGCCGCAGTGTCGTGGTCTCCACCGCCACCGACTATGGCGGCGAGCTGGCGCGCGGCGATTGCCCGGGCGTGACCGTCTGGTCCGGCCGCCAGGGCGTGGAGGCGCGTCGCCAGGCCCTGCGCGACAGCCAGGCCCGGGTGCTGGTCGATGCCACCCATCCCTTTGCGGTGCAGATGTCGCAGCAACTGATGTCGCTGGCGCAGGAGCTGGGCATTCCCTACCTGCGCTATGAGCGCCCCAGCGAGATCGCCGCCGATGATCCCCACGCCTGCGCCGACATGCAGGAGGCCGCCGCCCGGGCCATTGCCATGGGGCGCCGCATCTTCCTGGCCACCGGCTCCAAGGACCTGGCGACCTTCCTGCAGGCCAGCGGCGCGCAGGAGCGCCAATGGTTCGCCCGCGTCACGGCCGATCCCGATTTCCTGCGTCGCGCCCTGGAACTGGGCCTGCCGCGTGCGCAGCTGTGCGCCATGCAGGGGCCGTTCTCGCAAGCCTTCAACGAAGCGCTGTGGCGCGACTGGGGCATCGATTGCGTGGTCACGAAGGATTCCGGCGAGGCCGGCGGCTATCGGGCCAAGGTGGAGGCAGCGCGCGCCCTGGGCATCCCGCTGCTGACGGTGCGCCGTCCACGCCTGGACTACCCGCTGGTGGCCCATGATTTCGCTGAAGTCCATGCCCGCCTGGTGGCACTGGCGGGAGCCTGACGATGAGCGCCGCATCGGCTCCGGCATTGGCCAACGCCATGCCGCCCATCCCGGTGACCGTGGTCACCGGCTTCCTCGGGGCCGGCAAGACCACGCTGCTGCGCGCCCTGGTGCAGCGCCGCCAGTCGCGCCGGCTGGCGCTGCTGATCAATGAATTCGGCGAAGTCGCCATCGACGGCGACCTGCTGCGCGCCGAGGACGATGACCAGGGCCAGGTACAGATCCAGGACTTTGCCCATGGCCTGATCGCCTATGGTGAGGACGAGCAGTTCGTGCCGGCCATGCTGGCGCTGGCCGCCCGCCGTGCGCAGATCGACCACGTGCTCATCGAAACCTCCGGCCTGGCCTTGCCCAGCGCCGTGATGGAGGTGCTGCAGTCGCCCGAGCTGGCGCCGCACTTCGTGCTGGACGCCACCCTGGCCGTGGTCGATACCCCGTTGCTGCTGGAAGAGGCCTTCGCCAGTGGCGACGCGGTGCGCGATGCCACCGCCAGCCTGTTCCGCCAGCAACTGGAATGCGCCGACGTGGTGGTCCTCAACAAGATCGACGGCATGGACGAAGCGCCCTTGCTGCAGGCTGAAGCGACCGTGCGCGCACTGGCACCCAATGTGCGCTTCCTGGAACTGGCCTATGGCGCCCGGCTGGATATCCGCCTGGCGCTGGGCCTGCGCCTGCACCAGGCGGGCGCGACCGTGCATCACCACTACACGCCGGTGGGCATGCCGGGCGAGCGCGCCACGGTCGCGGCCGACCAGCGCCGCTTCAACGGCCATGCCCACTCCGGCCTGGGTGCGCACAGCCACGGGCTGTCCACCCACAAGCACTTCCACGAGCAAGACCCCGGCTGGCAATCCTTCACGCTGCGCAGCACGGCGCCGCAGGACCCGGAGCGCCTGCGCCAGGCCGTGGCCGCCGCCGCCCTGGCCGAGCCCATCCTGCGCGCCAAGGGCTTCGTGCACAGCGCCGCCGGCCCGCTGCTGCTGCAGGCGGTGCGCGCCCGCGTGGTGGCCGCCGCCAGCGGGCAGGGCAATACCGCCAGCCACGATGGCAAGCACAGCGAACTGGTCTTCATCGGCTACCATCCCAGTCGCAGCAACGTCGCCCGCATCCTTGCCGAGCGCACCGGTGCCGACTGGACCTGAATGAATCTTTGGAAAGAACCCGACCGTGAAAACCGATCCTGACTCCCACAAGCGCATGACCCAGCGCCACAAGGAAGGCTTTGAAAAGAAGAAGGCCGCTGCCCAGCTGGAAAAGGGGCTGCTGATCGTCAACACCGGCACCGGCAAGGGCAAGTCCAGCGCCGCCTTCGGCATGGGCATGCGCATCCTCGGCCATGGCATGAAACTGGGCGTGGTGCAGTTCATCAAGGGCGCGCTCTACAGCGCCGAACGCGACTTCCTGGGCAGCCATGCGAATTGCGACTTCCACGTCGTCGGCGCCGGCTATACCTGGGATACCCAGGACCGCGAAGCCGACATGCGCACCGCTGCGCGCGGCTGGGCCGAGGCGCTGCGCATGATCAACGACCCCAGCTATGACATGGTGATCCTGGACGAACTCAACATCGTCCTGAAATACCAGTACCTCGATCTGGAAGAAGTGCTGCGTGTCTTCGCCGGCCGTCGCGAGATGCTGCACATCGTCGTCACCGGCCGTCACGCGCCCGAGGCGCTGATCGAACAGGCCGATATGGTCAGCGAGATGCGCCCCGTGAAGCACCCCTACAAGGAGCAGGGCGTGAAGGCGCAGAAAGGCGTGGAATTCTGATGTCCGAACTTCATCACAGCTGCCCGGCCCTGTTCATCTCGGCCCCGGCCTCCGGCCACGGCAAGACCACCATCACGGCCGCGCTGGCGCGTCTCTACCGCAGCCAGGGCAGGCGAGTGCGGGTGTTCAAGACCGGCCCTGATTTCCTCGACCCCATGGTGCTGGAGCAGGCCAGCGGCCAGCCGGTGGTCAACCTCGACCTGTGGCTGGGCGGCGAAGACCACTGCCGGCGCCAGGTGGCGCTGGCCGCGGCCGAGGCCGACGTGCTGCTGGTAGAGGGCGTCATGGGCCTCTACGATGGCGAACCCAGCAGTGCCGACCTGGCCCAGTTGCTGGGCATCCCGGTGGTGGCGGTGATCAATGCGCGTGGCATGGGCCAGACCATCGGCGCGCTGGCGCAGGGCCTGCTGGCCTACCGGCCCGAACTGAAGTTTGCCGGCGTGCTGGCCAATGGCGTGGCCAGCCCACGTCATGCGCAGATGCTGCGCCAGGGCCTGCGCAACGCCCGGCCATCGGTGCCGCTGCTGACCGGCCTGCAGCGCGACATGCAGTTCGCCCTCCCGGAGCGCCACCTCGGCCTGGTGGCCGCACCCGAGATCGCCGACCTCGATGCGCGCCTGGACGCGGTGGCCGAGCGCATGTCCAGCACCTCCCTGGCCACGCTGCCGGACCCGGTGGACTTCGGCACACCACCGCCGGAGCGCGACTTCCCGCGCCTGCTGGCAGGCAAGACCATCGCCGTGGCGCGCGACCTGGCGTTTTCCTTCATCTACACCGCCAACCTGGAATTGCTGCAGCAGATGGGCGCCAGGCTGGCCTTCTTCTCGCCGCTGGCTGATGATCCCTTGCCGCCCTGTGATGCGGTGTGGCTGCCGGGTGGCTATCCCGAGCTCTACCTCGCCACGCTGCAGGCCGCGCAGGTCACCCAGTCCGGCCTGCGCGCGCATGCGGCTGCCGGCAAGCCGCTCTACGCCGAGTGCGGCGGCATGCTGTTCCTGCTGGACAGTATCGTCGGCCAGGACGGCAGCAGCGGCCAGATGTGTGGCGTGCTGCCCGGCCAGGCCACGGTGCAGCCACGCCTGCAGGGGCTGGGGTACCAGACCCTGAAGTTGAACCTGCCGGGCGCCGTGGGCGAGCATCTGCGCTGCCACACCTTCCACTATTCGCGCGCGGTGGTGGGCGCGCAATTCATGGCGCGGGGCGAGCGCCTGTTCGATTCTTCCGAGGGCGAGGTGGTGTATCGCCAGCAACAGGTCACCGCCAGCTACCTGCACGCCTATTTCCGTTCCGCCCCGCGCACCGTGGCGGCCTTGCTGGGAGGTGCGGTCGCATGAACCCGACGGCCTCGCCCCAGCCGGCCCATCGCTATCCGCAGGAGCAGATCGACGCCCTCTATCGCGTCATCCGCGAGCGGCGCGACATGCGCCACTTCCTGCCCGACCCGGTCGAGCCGGCCCTGCTGGAACGCCTGCTGCAGGCCGCGCACCAAGCGCCCAGCGTGGGTTTCATGCAGCCCTGGCGCTTCATCCGCATCGCTGATCGCGACCTGCGCCAGGCCATCCACGCACTGGTCGAGCAGGAACGCGTGGCCACCGCGCAGGCACTGGGCCAGCGCGAGGACGAGTTCATGCGCCTGAAGGTGGAAGGCATCCTGGAGTGCGGCGAAGTGCTGGTCGCCGCCCTGATGGACCACCGCGAAGCCCACGTCTTCGGCCGCCGCACGCTGCCGCAGATGGATCTGGCCTCGCTTTCCTGCGCGCTGCAGAACATGTGGCTGGCCGCCCGTGCCGAAGGCCTGGGCATGGGCTGGGTGTCACTGTTCGATCCGCTGGCCCTGGCACAGTTGCTGCAGATGCCGGCCGGCGCCGAGCCGATGGCTGTGCTGTGCCTGGGCCATGTTCCGGCCTTCTACGAACGGCCCATGCTGGAACAGGCGCAATGGGCCACGCGCCAGTCACTGGCCGATCTGGTCTATCAGGACCGTTGGCCCGCCCACGGAGAACCGCAAGCATGAATCCCGCTTCCCGCCCGCCGCAACGCACCCTGGTGTTCGGCGGCGCCCGCTCCGGCAAGAGCGCACATGCCGAGAAACTGGCGCTGGCCGCCTGGCAGGCCGGCGCCAGCGAGATCGTCTATCTCGCCACCGCCAGCCGCCGCGCCAGCAGTGACGACGCCGAGATGCAGGCCCGCATCGACCACCACCAGCAACGCCGCCTGGCCTTGGGTGGCCCATGGCGCACGGTGGAAGAACCGCTGGCCCTGGGCCAGGCCCTGCGCGAGCACAGCCGCCCCGATCGCGTGGTGCTGGTCGATTGCCTGACCGTGTGGCTGGCCAACCTGCTGTTTGCCGACGGCATTGAATTTCCTGAACTGGGGCCGATCGACCCGCCACCGGCATTCACGCTGCAGCGTGTGGATTTCCTGCGCGCCTTGCAGGAGGTCGCGGGGCCGGTGATCATCGTTTCCAATGAAGTGGGCATGGGCATCATCCCGCAGGGCGCCATCGCGCGCTGGTTCGTGGACGAGGCCGGCCGCCTGAACCAGTCCGTGGCCGCCCTCTGCGAACGGGTGCAATGGGTCGCCGCCGGGCTGCCCCTGAGCCTGAAGGACAGCCCATGCTGAGCGGCCTGTCCTGGCCCTGGCTGGCCGTGCTGATGGCGCTCGGCGTGGCGCTGGACCTGGCCCTGGGCGAGGCACGCCGCTGGCATCCGCTGGTCGGTTTCGGCAACCTGGCCAAGACCATCGAGCGCGTGCTCAACCAGCGCCCGGCACTGCGCCTGCGCGGCGTACTGGCCTGGAGCCTGGCGGTGCTGCCGCCGGTGCTGTTGGCCGCGTGGCTGTTGGCGGCCGCGCCCTGGTGGCTGGCCGCCTTGCTGCATGCGGCGCTGCTGTACTTCTGCATCGGCCTGCGCAGCCTGCGCGAACATACCCTGCCGATTGCCCAGGCACTGGCCACCGGCGACCTGCGGCAGGCGCGCCGCCTGACCTCCTACATCGTCAGCCGCGACACGCGTCATTCCAGCGAGCAGGACCTGGCCAAGGCGGGCGTCGAATCGCTGCTGGAGAATGGCAACGACGCTGTCTTCGGCACGCTGTTCTGGTTCCTGGTGGCCGGCGGCCCCGGTGCCTTGCTGTTCCGCCTGGCCAATACCCTGGATGCGATGTGGGGCTACCGCACGACGCGCTTCCTGCACTTCGGCTGGGCCGCAGCACGCATCGACGACGCGCTGAACTGGCTGCCGGCACGCCTGACCGCCTTGTCCTACGCCTGGCTCGGCCAGCGGCGCCAGGCCATGGCCTGCTGGAAGGAACAGGCCCCGGCCTGGAGCAGCCCCAATGCCGGACCGGTGATGGCCGCAGGCGCCGGCGCACTGGGCCTGGCCCTGGGCGGGCCGGCGATCTATGACGGCGAACTGGAACAACGCCCGCCACTGGGGCGCGGCCCCATGCCGCAAGGGCCGGACATCGTGCGCGCCTGGCGACTGGTGGCCATGAGCACCGCCCTGTGGCTGGCCGTCATCAGCGCCGTGGCGCTGCTCTGCCTGGGAGGCCTGCATGCTTGAACACGGCGGCAACCTCAACGACGCGGCGCGCCACTACGGCCGCCCCCGCAGCCAATGGCTGGACCTGTCCACCGGCATCAATCCGCGGCCCTATCCGGCGCCGGCCATCGCCGCCGACGCCTGGCACCGCCTGCCCGAAGCCTCGCAGGCGTTGGAACAGGCCGCCTGCGCCTACTACGGTGCGCCCCGCATGCTGGCCGTGGCCGGCACCCAGGCCGCCATCCAGGCACTGCCGCAACTGCGCCTACGCCAGGATGGACGCCCGGCCCAGGTGGTGGTGGCCGCGCCCATCTACGCCGAACATGCGCACTGCTGGCAGCGCGCCGGCCATGCGGTGCGAGAGGTGCCGTACGCCGCGCTGGACGAGGCAGTGCAGGGCGCTGCCTGCGACGTATTGGTGCTCTGCAGTCCCAACAATCCCACCGGTGCAAGGGTAGCCCCGGCCCAGCTCCTGCAATGGGCCGCGCACCTGGCTGCACGCGGCGGCTGGCTGGTGGTGGACGAAGCCTTCGGCGATACGTTGCCCGGGCAGAGCGTGGCCGCCCACACAGCCACATCCGGCCTGATCGTATTGCGCTCGGTGGGCAAGTTCTTCGGCCTGGCCGGCCTGCGGCTGGGCTTCGTGGCCGCCGCGCCGGCGCTGCTGGATGCGCTGGCCGACTGGCTGGGACCCTGGACCATCAGCGGCCCGGCCCAGCAGATCGGCTGCGCCGCCCTTGGCGACAGCCAGTGGCAGCAGGCCACCCTGCAACAACTGCTGGCCGCCGGTGAGCGCCTGCAGGCCCTGCTGGCCGCCCACGGCATCACCTCCCATGGCACGGCGCTGTTCCAGTGGTGGCCGGAACCGCAGGCCGTGGCGTTTCACCAAGCCATGGCGCAAGAGGGCATCTGGGTGCGCCTCTTCACCCGTGGTGCCGGTGGCATCCGCCTCGGCCTGCCGCCTGATGAAGCCGGCTGGGCGCGGCTGCAACAAGCCCTGCATAGATGGAGCCGACGTGGCTGATTTCCCCTTCCACACCCTGATGATCCAGGGCACCACCTCGGACGCCGGCAAGAGTACCCTGGCGGCCGCCCTGTGCCGGCTGCTGAAGAAGGACGGCATCCCCGTGGCCCCGTTCAAGCCGCAGAACATGGCCCTGAACAGCGCCGTCACCGCCGACGGTGGCGAGATCGGCCGCGCCCAGGCCCTGCAGGCCCAGGCCGCCGGCATCGCCCCGCATACCGACATGAACCCGGTCCTGCTCAAGCCCTCCAGCGACACCGGCGCCCAGGTCATCGTACATGGCAAGGTACGCGCCGACATGAACGCCCGCGACTATCACCGCTACAAGACCGAGGCCATGCAGGCCGTGCTGCAATCCTATGTCCGCCTGCGCGCGCAATATGCCTGCCTCATCGTCGAAGGCGCCGGCAGCCCGGCCGAGATCAACCTGCGCGCCCGCGACATCGCCAACATGGGCTTTGCCGAAGCGGTCGATTGCCCGGTCATCATCGTGGCCGACATCGACCGTGGCGGTGTCTTCGCACACCTGACCGGCACCCTCGATTGCCTCTCCGAGAGCGAGCGCGAGCGCGTGGTCGGCTTCGTCATCAACCGCTTCCGGGGTGACATCAGCCTCCTGCAAGGCGGGCTGGACTGGCTGGAGCAACGCACCGGCAAGCCGGTCCTGGCGGTGCTGCCCTACCTGCATGGCCTGCAGCTGGACGCCGAAGATGCGGTCGCCGCCACGCAGGAGCACAAGGGGGAGTTCCGCGTGGTGGTACCGGTCTTCCCGCGCATCAGCAACCACACCGACTTCGACGCGCTGCGCGCCCATCCCGACCTCGACCTGCGCTTCGTCGGCCCCGGCCAGCCGATTCCCCCGGCCGACCTCATCATCCTGCCCGGCAGCAAGAACACCCGGGGCGACCTGCAATGGTTGCGTCAGCATGGCTGGACCGAAGCCATCAGCCGCCACCTGCGCTATGGCGGCAAGCTCATCGGCATCTGCGGCGGTTTCCAGATGATGGGCGAGCGCATCGACGACCCGCATGGCGTGGAAGGTACCCCCGGCAGCAGCGCCGGCCTGGGCCTGCTCGCCATGCACACGGAACTGACGCAGGAAAAGCGCCTGCTGCAGGTCAGCGGCCACTGTAACTTCGATAACTTCGGTAACTTCGGCAATCCCGGCCAGGGCAACGCCAGCGTGCGCGGCTACGAAATCCACATGGGCGTCTCACACGGTGCCGCGCTGGAGCGACCGGCCTTCGTCATCGAAGGGCGGGGCGAGGGCGCGCAATCGGCCGATGGCCAATTGCTGGGTAGTTACCTGCACGGCATGTTCGACCATCCGCAGGCACTGGCCGCCTTGCTGGCGTGGGCCGGCCTCAAGGACGCCGCCGCGCTGGACCTGGACGCCCTGCGCGAAGCCAGCCTGGAGCGCCTAGCCGAGGCCACCCGGCCTCTCTACGACGCCTTGCGCGCACTCTCCACGCGCTTTGGCCGCGACTGAACCATGAAAAGAAAATCCCGGCCTTGCGGGCCGGGATGCTGGTGGTAGGGGAGGTTGGCGGAACCTGCTTCAGGCCAGGGCTTCCTTGGCGGCTTCTTCCGGGGTCAGGCCGTCGTAGAACAGATCGGTGAACCACTCCACCTGTTCTTCGATGTGCTCCTGCGCCTGGTCCAGCGTGGCGCCGCCCTTGAC
>PJUA01000459.1_pt1 | contig 22015 bp, 18 predicted proteins | sample 1512151 | NCBI WGS metagenome assembly PJUA01 (sample SAMN08177678, study PRJNA422409) | Soil metagenome, whole genome shotgun sequencing project. | isolation source: Soil enriched on filter paper: beechwood xylan treatment | place: USA: Madison | collected 2015-01-15
AACCGGGTGCATTCAAGCGCCGCCTGGACGTGAAGCGCATTGATTGGGCGAAAGGCAGTGCTGCCGGTTATATCGCTAAGTACGTGGCCAAGAACATCGATGGTGTGGCCGACCACAAGACCAAAGAGGGTTATCTCATCACCACCGATATGGCCGGGGATCGGGAGCTAACACCCTCGGCCCGGGTGGAAGCCTGGGCGGCCCGCTGGGGCATTCGCCAGTTCCAGCAATGGGGTGGTGCTCCCGTGAGCGTGTGGCGCGAGCTGCGCCGCGTGCCGGCAGACATGGTCAAGCAGGCTCCACCGGCCATGGCCGCTGCATGGGATGCCGTGCAAAAGGTCGAGGGCGAGAAGCGTGCATGCTGGGCGAGCTACCTGCGTGCGCAGGGTGGCGCGCTGGTGAAGCGCGACGATCTGATGGTCATCCTGGCCAAAGAAACCAAGACTGTCACCGGCCGCTATGAAGAGTGTGAACGCGTAATGCCCTATGGCGTCCAGTGCCGCCAGATGGTCGGTGTGGTCTTTAAATCCGTTCGGCATACATGGACGCCAGTTCAAGGGCACGACGCCCGCGCATCGGCGGGTTCGGGGTTCCCTTGGACTCGGACTCGTGTAAATAACTGTACGCAGCCCGCCGAGACTGGCTTTGCGGCCGATGTGTCCTTCGAGCCGAAGACATCATCAGCGCCGGTCATGTTCAAGCCCGACCAGGCCGCCCAGATCGATCATGCCTGGCTCGCCCTCGGCGCATGTCCCTGGCCTCGACCGGTGGTGGACGACTTGCCGACATGGCCAGGGTCAGCCGTGACCGCCGATGAGCAGCGCCGCGCACTGGCGGCCTGGGATGCCATCAAGGCGTGCCCCTGGCCTCGCGTGGTGCCCGTGCCGGACAAGTCCCCGCGCTGCGGCACACCGCGCCAGGTCGCCGACTGGCGCACCGGCCGGCTTGATGTGACCGAACTTCCGATTGATACCAACCCAACGAAAGGGAACGCCTCATGACCGCGTTTCGTGTCGTCGTGCGCACTGCCAGCGCACGCCATTCCTACACCGCCATCGCAGGGCATAGCTGCGACGTGATCGCCGCCGCCGTCGATCGATTTGGCGTGTGTTCTGTAACGGCCATTCAGGAGAACCAGAAGTGAACACAACCACAACCACCAATCTCGCCGTGTCTTACCGCGCCGAAGGCTACGCCGCCAAGTATTTCGCCAAGCAGCAGAAACAGCGTGATTTCGTCATGCTGCCGCCGCAGGCCCTGAACCGTATTACGTTCAATACACCCGATGACGGCGTGCTGGCAGCCTATGTGTCGGTCATCCGCCAGCACCTGGGCAACGGCCAGAAATTCGCGTGGGTGGAGCTGGACAACGAGCTGGCGGGGCAATTCCGAGGAGTGCCACTGGCGGACATCCTCACTTGCGATGATGCGGGAGATTTACGCCGTAATGCCGTGAATCGTGAAACCAAACGTCTTTGCTTGGCAGACTACAGCGGCAATCTGGGTGTTGAAATGGGGACGAGGGAACCACAGTCATGAACGCATTGTTTCTTGATGATGAGAGCTTGGATCGTCTCACAGGCATTCGGCGCGGTTCTACTAGCGCCGGCGTCAAGCAGACCAAGTATGAGATGCAGGCGGCATTCCTGCGGGAAATCGGGATTCCCTTTATCGTAAATGCGCGCGGCCGGCCGGTGGTCCTGCTGTCGGCGGTAGAATCGGGCCGCACGGCAGAGGCCCCGAAAAGGGGATGGAAACCAGCAGTGATTGGGGCATGACATGGGGCGCAGGCCGTCGAAAAATTCGAATCTTCCACGTGGCGTGCGTGCGCGGGAGCAGCGAAGTGGGGTGATTTATTACTACTACGATGCCGGCGGCAAGCCGCGTCGTGAGATTCCGCTCGGTTCTAATTACGTCGAGGCCGTGCGGAAGTGGGCCGAACTGGAGGCGATGCCGCCTTCCAACGTGTCCAAGGTGGTGACCTTCCGCTATGCCTGCGAGGTGTACCAGCAGAAATACATGTTGGATAACAGCCCCAAGACCAGGCGCGAGAAGCTGCGGCAGTTCCCGTTCCTCTTCGAATTTTTCGACAATCCACCAGCGCCGCTCGAAGAAATCAAGCCGATCCACGTCCGCCAGTACATGGCCTGGCGCAGCAAGAAGCGGCAGGATTCTCTGCGCGAGAAGGGGCTCGAGGTGAAGGGCGACGAAGGACGCGTAGCGGCCAATCGTGACAAGGCGCTGATTTCGCACGTCTGGAACGCGGCACGGGCCGAGGGGCTGACCGATTTCCCCAATCCCTGCGCCGGCATCAAGTCGTTCCGCGAGGAGGGACGGGACGTCTATGTCTACGACGACATGTACTCCCAGGTATGGGAGAAGAGCGGCCAGGTGCTGCGCGAAGCGATGGATCTGGCGTACCTGCTTGGCGGTCGGGTGGCCGACGTACTCAAGGTGGACGAGAAGCACATCCGCGAGGGCGCCATCGAGGTGACGCAGAACAAGACCAACAGCAAGGTGCGCATCGAGATATCGGGGAAGCTGAAGGTGCTTGTCGAAAAAATCCTGGCCAGGAAGAGAAATATTGTCGGAAAAGTAACGACAACGCGCCTGCTGGTGAACGAAGAGGGCCAGCCGCTCACCTATGAAACCTTGCGGAGCAGGTTCGACAAGGCGCGGGAAGATGCCGGTATTCCGTTTGCCGAGTTCCAGTTCAGAGACCTGCGCGCCAAGGCTGGAACGGATAAGACCGATTCCCAAGGGGTGAGGGCGGCGCAAGGGCAACTCGGACACAAGAGCGTGACGACGACGGAAATTTATGTCCGAAAGCGGCGCGGCCAGAAGGTGACGCCGACCAAGTGAACAAGCCGCCTCCGGGCGGTTTTTTGCACCCGATTTCAGCGCCTACCAATGCGAGCTATTTTAGGGGCGGCGTGCGTAAGTGCGAAAATTGCGGAGCAAAGCCAGAATTGCGGAGCAAAAAAAAGCGGCCTGCATCGCTGCAAGCCGCTTCTATTCTGGTGCTGATGGGCGGAATCGAACCGTCGACCTACTGATTACGAATCAGTTGCTCTACCAACTGAGCTACATCAGCAAAAGTCCGCGATTATAGCGGTTTCTTTCCGCCAATTCCACCCCCACACAAAATTCCCCCCTTCGCCCCAAGGGGCAGGACCAGCTATTTAGGGCGGGGAGTCAAGGATCAACCGTCGATCTTCCGATCCTCTTCCTTGGCTTCTTTCATGGCATCCGGCTCCAGTTCTTCGGCGGAGCGGTTGCAATAAATGAAATATCCCCATGCCGCCAGCAGCACGCCCGTGCCTGCCAACAGGGCTGCGGCGTAGACCAGGTCGGCGGCTTCTTCGTGTACCGCGCGGAAGGTCATGACCAGACCTTCGATGGCCAGGGCGACGATCACGACCACGAAAAATCGCGACAGGAAGCGCCGTACGCGCGTAGGGGCGCTGATGTTGGCGTCGCGGACGACTTCTTCCTCGGTGATGGTCTCGGCGATCTGGAAGGCGACGACCGCGGCCGCCAGGATACCGATGGCCTCGATCAATGCCTGGGCTTGCGACAAGCCCATCCCCTCGACCACCGCCTCGTAGCCCATGCGGGCGGCAATGATGATGAGCGCCAGCGCGCCCAGCGCAAAAAGCACGGCAATCGTGCCGTGTACAACGCCAAATACCGCCGTGATCCGTTTCATCGCTTCTTCCCCTTCATCTTGTCATTGAGAGCGATTGGACTGATCAGGTGCGGAAAGGTTGTCTGCCTGTGAACGGGCGAAGAAGAGGGGGCATGACTCTCGCAATGCAAGCGGTGCTGCGATATCGGCAAGGCAAATTGTTTCCTTGCAGCACCGTCTACCCGCACCGAAGGCTAGCTTCCAGATGTCTTACAGCGGGTTCAGTCGTTGTGGCATGGCTGGTGCGCGGGTCGGGGTCCTATCCTGACGTTGTCAGCTTCGGTCATGTTCAACTCGCCGGCGAGGTACTTTACTCGTGGGCCAGCTTCAAGGAGGTCATCATGCCCCAGTCAGCATGGAGCAATAAGCGGGAACGTCAGTATGAACACATCAAGTCCGGCGTCCTCAAGCGAGGCGCGAGTACCGGCCGTGCGGAGGAAATCGCCGCCCGTACGGTCAACAAGGAGCGCGCACAGCATGGGGAATCCCGTTCTGCCAGTGCCAGCTCGCTGCACGATATGCCCGCCTCGCGCCGGGGCGGTCTGCGATCGCACAAGGGGAGCGGTGGTCGCACTTTCAAGCAGCTTTATGCCGAGGCGGCGGCACGCAACATCAAGGGACGTTCGGGAATGAACAAGGCCCAACTGGAAAAGGCACTGGCCTAGCGCGGTATCCGATTTCGGTCCCTGCTCACGTGCCGTTCGCGTTTGCGCCGGCAGGAAGGACAACGCCCCCGATGTACTTCGGGGGCGTTGCTTATTGCGTGCTGCTGTGTTGCCCTGCAGTCTGCGGCCGTATCGGCGCTTCAGGCGGCAGGGCGGTGCATGCGACCCGGCTTACTTGGTCACTGCCAGCAGGGTACGTTGACCGCCCTTGTAGGTGTACAGGGTCAGGGAGCCGTCCTTGATGTCACCCTTGGCGTCGAACGCGATCACACCGGTCACGCCCTTGTGGCTGATCTTGGCCAGTTCGGGCAGGTACTTCTTGGGATCGGCGGAGCCGGCCTTGGCCATGGCGTCAGCCACGGTCATGGTGGCGTCGTAGGCATAGGCGGCGTTATAGACGACGTCGATGCCGAACTTCTTCTTGTAGGCCGCGCGGAAATCGTCCATGCCCTTCTTGCCGGAATCGTCCACGCCACCTGCTTCGGCGCAGACCACCTGGTCTTCGCCCAGGCCATCACCGGCCAGGCTGGGCAGGGAGCCGGTACAGATACCGTCGCCACCCATGAACTTGGCGTTGATACCCAGCTGCTTCATCTGGCGCAGCATCGGACCACCCACCGCATCCATGCCGCCGAAGAAGACCACGTCCGGCTTCTTGCCCTTGAGCGAGGTCAGGATGGCGTTGAAGTCGGTGGCCTTGTCGTTGGTGAACTGGGTGCCGACGATGGTGCCACCGGCAGCCTTGGCGCCCTTGGCAAATTCTTCAGCCACGCCCTGACCGTAGGCGGTACGGTCGTCGATCACGGCGATATGCTTGGTACCCAGCTTCTGCACGGCATACTTGCCCAGGGCCGCGCCCAGTTGCGCATCATTGGCCACCACGCGGAAGGTGGTCTTGAAGCCTTGCTGCGTGTACTTGGGATTGGTGGCCGACGGCGAGACCTGCGGAATGCCGGCGTCGCTGTAGATCTTGGATGCCGGGATGGTGGTGCCGGAATTGAGGTGGCCGATCACCGCGGCGACCTTCTGGTCGACCAGCTTGGTCGCCACTGCGGTAGCCTGCTTGGGGTCCGACGCGTCGTCTTCGCCGACCAGTTCGAACTTGACCTTCTTGCCGCCGATGGTGAATCCCTTGGCGTTCAATTCTTCGACTGCCATGCGGGCACCGTTCTCGTTATCCTTGCCCATGTGGGCGTTAGGACCGGACAGCGGGCCGACGTGAGCGATCTTGACCACTTCCTGGGCATGCGCGGCGCCTGCGAATGCCAGACCGATAGCAGCAGTTAATGGAATAATGGCGCTCTTGAGTTTCATAGATTTCCTCTGTAGATTGGATTGACCACTTTTAATGTTTTGTCTCACTACACAGCTTTATTCAGATCCCTGTTGCGGTGACCTGGCGTCCCGCTTTGCTTTCGTCCCCGACTTTCTGAATAATGCAGACGGTACAACATAAGAATCGGCTAAGCCAAGTTTTTTTTGAGCGGCCTACCTGTAAATCATCCTCATATTTGTCCCATGCCTGCCAAACTTCATACGCTCGATAAGGTGGATCGCAAACTGCTCAACATGCTGCAGAAGGACAACCAGATTTCCACGCGCGTACTGGCGGAAAAACTGCACATCTCGCAACCCACCTGCCTGCGCCGCATCCGTGACCTGCGCGAGGCCGGCATCATCAGCGCCGAGGTGGCGATGGTCGATCCTTTTGCGCTCGGCTACGGCATGCTGGCCTTCCTCGAAATCTCCCTGAACAACCAGTCGGACCAGCACATGCAGGACTTCGAGCAGCGCATGGCCAAGGAGGCCGAGGTCATGCAGTGCTACTTCGTCTCTGGCGAATATGATTACTTCCTGGCGGTGCATGTGATCGACATGGATGCCTACTATCAGTTCGTCAGACGTGTGATCTCTGGCTCCGGCAATGTGCGCCACTTCCAGTCGCGCTTCCCGATGAAGCGCGCCAAATTCACCACTCGCATCAGTTTCGATGAGAAGGCGGCCGAGGTGCAGGTGCGCGTGCCAGGCTGATCGGGCCTGCCGGAGTGTGCGTGTATCGGCGTTTCATTAGGCCTGGCGAGCCGTCTTCATAGCATCCTGGCCTCGCATTTACTAAGTTTACTTAGTTTCACCATTCCCCTTCTTCGTCCCGCAGAATGGGTCTTGTCGTCAGGCTGGCACGTAGTTTGCATTGCGTGGCGGTTGTCAGTTGTGTTATTTTCGGGATATCCAGTGGTGTGCGTTGAAGATGGCCGCCCGCCGCTGCATCCTCGCCAAGGTGGCATCGCGGTCACAGGCAGCAAGAGCGGACACAGATCAGCATCCAGCGTCGGCGCACGCCAGGCCGGCCACTCGGCAATACCCAGCAATCCCTATCATCCACCGTCTGCGGCCTGAGTCTGCAGGGCGCCGCATTGCCTGACCTGCCGTCTTTGTTGCCGGCAGCCGCAGGGGATTGGCAGCCTGACTTGCCGCCGGATTGGGCTCAAGCCACCACTTCCGTCACACAGAACAGAAAGGAAAACCCGCACGATGCACGAAGTCGAGTTATTCATCCAGGACATGGCGATCATCATGCTGATCGCCGGCATCGTCACCGTTGTCTTCAACAAGTTGAAACAGCCGGTGGTGCTGGGCTATATCGTCGCGGGCGTGATCATCGGCCCGCATACCCCGCCGTACGACCTGATCCAGGATGAGAAGACCGTGCACATCCTTTCGGAGCTGGGCGTGATCTTCCTGCTGTTCTCGCTGGGGCTGGAGTTCAGCCTCAAGAAACTGGCCAAGGTCGGGGCCACCGCCTTCATTGCCGCCGCCGCAGAAATCCTGCTGATGATCTGGATCGGCTACGAGATCGGCCTGTATTTCGGCTGGAAGCGGATGGACGCCATCTTCCTGGGCGCCATGCTGGCCGTGTCCTCCACCACCATCATCGTCAAGGCCTTGAACGAGCTGGGCATGAAGAACGAGAAGTTCGCCCAGATCATCTTCGGCATCCTGATCGTGGAAGACATCTTGGCCATCGGCATGATCGCCTTGCTCTCCGGGGTGGCCACCAGCGGTTCGGTCGATTCCACCGAAGTCTTCACCACCGTGGGCAAGCTGGTGCTGTTCATGACCGTTTCGCTGGTGGTGGGCATCCTCGCGGTGCCGCGCCTGCTGAGCTTCATCGCCCGCTTCAAGAGCCAGGAGATGCTGCTGGTGGCGGTGCTGGGCATCCTCTTCGGCTTCTGCCTGCTGGTGATGAAGCTGCAATACAGTGTGGCGCTGGGGGCCTTCCTGGTGGGGGCGGTGATGGCCGAGTCGCGCCATCTGCATCGCATTGAACGCCTGGTCGAGCCGATTCGCGACATGTTCTCCGCCATCTTCTTCGTGGCCATTGGCCTGCTGTTCGATCCCAACGTGCTGGTCAAGTACTGGATGCCGATCACTGTCATCACCCTGGCCGTGGTCTTCGGCAAGCTCATCAGCTGCGGCCTGGGGACCTTCGTGGCCGGGCAGGGCGGGCGCACGCCGATGCGCGTGGGCATGGGGCTGGCGCAGATCGGCGAGTTCTCCTTCATCATCGCCGCCCTGGGTCAGAGCCTGAAGGTCACCAGCGACTTCCTCTATCCCATCGTGGTGGCGGTGTCGGCGGTGACTGCATTGCTCACGCCCTACCTGATCAAGGCTGCCGACCCGCTCTCGGCCAAGGCGGTCACGCTGGTGCCGGCACGCGTATCCGCGCTGATGGGCATGTACTCCAACTGGCTGGAAAGCCTGCAACCGACCGGCGACCGCGCCGAACTCACGCGCATCATCCGCCGCATCCTGATGCAGGTGATGGTGAACCTGGCGCTGGTGATCGCCATCTTCATCGGCGGTGCCTTCTTCGTCGATGGCCTCTCGCGCCAGCTGTCGGCCTGGACGCCGGATTCCGACGTCCAGAAAGCCATCATCTGGGGTGGTGCGCTGGTGCTTTCGCTGCCATTCCTGATCGCCACCTATCGCAAGCTGCAGGCCTTGTCGATGCTGCTGGCCGAAGTCAGCGTCAAGCCCGAGTTCGCGGGCGCGTATACTTCCGGCGTGCGCAAGGTGGTGTCGGAAGTCTTGCCCATCATGTCCATCGTCGGCATCATGCTGCTGATCTTCGTGTTGAGCGCCAGCATCCTGCCGCCGCTGAACCTGCTGGCCTTCGTGCTGGCAGCCGTCGCCGGGCTGCTGTGGTTGCTCTGGAGCAAGCTGGTCAAGCTGCATTCGCGGTTGCAGATCGCGCTGTTCGAGACGCTGGACGAGAAGCCGGATGATGTGCACTGAGCGGTCACCATCCTGCTGCATGGGAATTGAGGGCTTCCGGAAAACCGGATCCCAGGGTTTTATTTACGTTGGACTAAGAAAATGACTCAAGACGAACTCAAGCTGGCTGTGGCCAAGGCCGCCATCGACTACGTGGTCGATGGCGAAATCATCGGTGTGGGTACCGGCTCCACCGCCAATTTCTTCATCGATGAACTGGGCAAGATCAAGCACCGCATCAAGGGCGCGGTAGCGTCCTCCGAGGCGACGGCCGAACGCCTGCGGTCGCACGGCATCACGGTGTTCGATCTCAACGAAGTCGAGACCATGCCCGTGTATATCGACGGCGCCGATGAGATCAATGCCGGTGGCGCCATGATCAAGGGCGGTGGTGCTGCGCTGACCCGCGAAAAGATCGTGGCCTCGGTGGCGCAGAAGTTTGTCTGCATCGCCGATGGTTCCAAGCTGGTCGACGTGCTGGGCAAATTCCCGCTGCCGGTGGAGGTGATCCCCATGTCGCACGCCGTGGTGGCCCGCAAGTTGGCTGCGCTGGGCGGGGAGCCGCGTCTGCGCCTGAACAAGAATGGCGACGGCCAGCCGCTGGTGACCGACAACGGTTGCTACATCATCGACGTACTGGGCCTGGCCATCACCGATCCGGCCGATATCGAAGACAAGATCAACAATATCGTCGGCGTGGTCACCAATGGCCTGTTTGCCCGCCAGGGTGCCAATGTCTGCCTGCTGGGCACCGCCGACGGCGTCAGGAAGCTGGAGTTCTGAAGCCCCTGTTCTGAAGGACGAGCAGCAGCTTCTGCGCTCCTGCAGGACGCAAGAAAAAATGGCCGTGTCGCGAGACACGGCCATTTTCGTTGCTGCCAGCGCTGTGGATCAGTGCTGACGATCAGGGCTGTGCGGCCTTGGCCTTGACCTCGTCCCGTGCAATGACCACGGTCATGCGCGCCGGATCAAGATACTTGCGCACCGCCGCATTGAGTTGCGCCAGTGTCAGGTCGGCCAGTTTCAAATCCAGCTGCTGCTGCCACAGGAAGCTGCGGTCCAGGTTCATCAGCGCCGTCCAGCTGGTGGCGATGCCGCCATCGCCGGCGCGCTGCTGGTTGCGCTGCTGCAGGATGCCGGACTTGGCGCGCAGCAGTTCTTCGTCCGTGAAGCCATCCTTGATGAGGCGGATGATTTCTTCGCGCACGGCGGCATCGACCTTGTCCAGGTTCTGCGGGGCCGCGATGGCGCGCACGCTGAAGTAGCCCGCATCACTGATGGCGCCCACCTGCAGGCCGCTGTTGATGCCGTAGGACAGCCCATCCTGCTGGCGGATGCGGTCGGCCAGGCGCGACTTCAGGCTGGAGCCACCCAGCAGGTAATTGGCCACCGCCAGCGCCGGATAATCGGGATCGTCATCGCGCAGGCGGATGTTCTGGCGCGCCAGATAGACGCCGTTTTCCTTGTCGGGAGTATCGATGACGATACGTTTGGCAGGGATATCGGCCCAGGTGTGCAAGACCCGTGCATAGGGGGCCGGGCTGGCCCAGCCGGCGAAGGCCTGGTCGATGGCGGCACGGGTGGCCTGGACGTCGAAGTCACCGACGATGGCCAGCTCGCCATGGGAGGCGCCGTAGAAGCGCTGGTGGAAGGCCTTGACCTGTTCCAGCGTGACCGCCTGCACGGCAGCAATGCGCTGCTCCAGCGTTTGCGCGGAACGCCAGTCGCCGCTGGGGTAGTGGTCGAAGTGCAGTTGCAGGGCCTCGGCGGCGCGGGCGTCCGGTTCCTTGCGGGTGGCTTCCAGTGCTGCCAGCGTTTCATTCTTCAGTTGCGTGAATTCGGCCGGGTCCATGCGCGGATGGCGCAGCACCGCGCCGGCCAGCGCCAGTGCCGGGACCAGGTTGTCGCGGGTGGTCTGGAAGCGATAGACGTTGCCATTGATCTTCAGGCGCGTGAATTCATCGGCCAGCTGACGACGATCCAGTTTCTCCGTGCCGCGCAGGAGCATGGCAGCCGTCAACTGGGCCACGGCACGCTGGCCGAACAGACCCTGGGCATCGCCGAATTCCAGGTTCATGCTCACCGATACCGTCTGCCCACGCGACTTCTTGGGCAGCAGTGCCAGATTCAGCGAGGCGTGCGGCGGCTGTTCCGGTGCGATGCGGGTGGTGCGCTGTTCGATATTGCCGGGCGCCGGGTCGAAGGCTTCCCCGGAAGCGATGGCCGGGCGCGGCTGGTATTGCGCCAGCAGTGCCTCCACGCTGGGCGCGGCGGGGACCTCGCTGCGTTGCGGGTGATCTTCCGGCAGGTACAGGCCCACGGTGCGATTGTCGCGGCGGAAATACCTGGCGGCAGCCGCAGCGATGTCGGCACTGCCCAGGCGCTGCTCCAGGTCGCGGTCGATGAATACCAGCCGCCAGTCACCACGTGCAATCGCATTGGACATGGCCACGGCCATCTGCTGCGGATTGTTCTGCAGGGTCTCGAAGTTGTTCCCGCTCTCGCGGTGCAGGCGCGCCACTTCCTCGGCCGTCGGCGGCGTGGTGCTGAAGGATTCCACGGCCGCGATCATGGCCTGCCTGACGGGTTCGATGTCGGCTCCGGCCTTGAGCTGCGCCACGATCATCTGCAGCCCCGGTGCGAAGCCGCTGAGCTGCATCGAATAGACCGCCGTCGCCAGTCCGGTCTCCACCAGCGACTTGTGCAGCCGGCCGTTGGGCGTGTCGGCCAGGATGTCGCTGGCGAAGGAGAGGGCGGTTGCGTCCGGATGCAGTGCGGAAGGCATCTTGTAGCCCAGCGCCACCAGTTGCAGGTCGCCACGACGGCGGATGGCGAACTGGCGTTCACCGTCCTGGGTCGGCTCCACGGTCCAGAATTCCGGCAGCTTGCGCTTGGGGCGCGGCAGGCGGCCAAACGTCTGATTGACCCATTGCAGCACCTCGGCCGGCGCGAACTTGCCGGCGATCAGCAGCACCGCATTGTCTGGCTGGTAGTAGGTGCGATAGAAGGCCTGCAGGTTGTCGATGCGGACGTTCTCGATATCGCTGCGCGCGCCGATGGTGTTGCGGCCATAGCTGTGCCAGTCATAGGCCACGCTCTGCATGCGCTTCAACATCACCCGCGAGGGGGAGGTTTCGCCGGCTTCGAATTCGTTGCGCACCACGGTCATCTCGCTGTCGAGGTCCTTGCGCGCAATCCTGGAATTGACCATGCGATCGGCTTCCATGGCGATGGCCCATTGCAGGTTGTCCTGGCCGGCCTGGAAGGTCTCGTAGTAGTTGGTGCGGTCCAGCCAGGTGGTGCCGTTGAAGTTCATGCCGCGCTTGCTGAACTCCTGCGGAATGGCCGGATAGCGCGGCGATCCCTTGAACATCAGATGTTCCAGCAGGTGGGCCATGCCGGTCTCGCCATAGTTCTCGTGACGCGAGCCGACCAGGTAGGTGATGTTGACGGTGACGGTGGGTTTGGAGTCGTCCGGCAGCAGCAACAGCTTGAAGCCATTGGCAAAACGGTATTCGCTGATGCCCTCGGCACTGGGACCGGCGGTGACCCCGGGCGGCAACGCCAGGGACGCACCGGTAGCGGCTGTGGTGGCGCTGGCCGGGGTGGCTGCGGCAGTGGCAGCGTAGGAAGCCGGGGCCGCGAGGGCCAGGCCCAGGCTGAGGGCGAAGATGGCAAGGCGCAGATGACGCAAGGACAAGATGGACTCCAGCAGGAAGACGGATGCGAGGGTGGAATGGTAGACCCAGCCGCATTGTAGCCTCAGCGATACGGCCCCATGCGATGCGCGCAGGCAAAAAAATCGCCGCCGTGGCGGACCAGGGCGGCGCTGTGCGAGTGGGCAGCCCTCCAGGCCGCTGGCCCCGCGCTTATTCGCTGGGCGGTACGAAACCGGCAGCTGCATCGGCACCTTCGCCGAAGAAGTGCTTTTCCATCTGTGCCGCCAGGTACTTGCGGGCGCGGGCATCGGCCAGCATCAGGCGGTTTTCATTGACCAGCATGGTCTGGTGCTTCAGCCACGCGGCCCATGCCTCCTTGGAGACGCTTTCATAGATGCGCTTGCCCAGTTCGCCCGGATAGGGCGGGAAGTCCAGGCCTTCGGCTTCCTTGTTCAGTTTGATGCAGTGGACCATGCGTGCCATGTCGATTCCTTGGTTCGTTAAGATGAAATGCCTGGGACGGGCGGGCCTGCGATGGGGGTCAGCGGTTGAGCCTGCTCACGTCCTGACGAAAAAATTCAATACAGGTTCTTGATCAGCACCTGCGATTTGCGTTGCCAGTTGTAGATCTGCTGGCGGTCTTGCGGCAGGTCGTTCACGCCAGCCAGCACGAAGCCGCGCTTGAGGAACCAGTGCGAGGTGCGCGTGGTGAGCACGAACAGCTTGGTCAGTCCGGCTTCGCGGGCGCGGGTCTCGATGTGCTTCAGGATACGGTCGCCATCGCCCTGGCCTTGCACTTCCGGATTGACCGTCAGGCAGGCCATCTCGCCCATGCGTGCCTCCGGGAAGGGATAGAGGGCGGCGCAACCGAAGATGACGTTGTCGTGCTCGATCACCGAGAAGTAATGGATTTCGCGCTCGATCAGTTCGCGGCCGCGCTTGACCAGCGTGCCATCGGCTTCCAGCGGTTCGATCAGTTTCAGGATGCCACCCACGTCCTCGATGGTGGCCTGGCGCAGGCTTTCCAGGTTTTCGTAGGTGACCATGGTGCCTACGCCATCGTGGGTGAACAATTCCAGCAGGGCCGAGCCATCGGTGGCAAACGGCACGATGTGGGCACGCGAGACGCCGGCATTGCAGGCCTTGACCACGCTGGCGAGGTAGAAGGCCGCATCCGATGGCAGGAAGCCCGCCGACAGCACGGCTTCAGCCTGGTGCGAGGAGAGTTCGCGGATCTCGGCCCCGGCGGCGTCCTTCATCATCGGCGTTTCCGACAGGAAGATCAGCTTTTCGGCGCGCAGCGCGATGGCCGCCGAGACCGCCACGTCTTCCATGGTCAGGTTGAAGGCTTCCCCGGTGGGCGAGAATCCCAGCGGCGAGAGCAGGACGATGCCGCCCGCATTCATGATCGGCTGGATCACGTCGGCGGCAATCTTGCGTACCACGCCGGTCAGTTGCAGGTCCACGCCATCGAAGACGCCCATCGGACGGGCCGTGACGAAATTGCCGGAGATGACACGGATGGCCGAATGCGCCATCGGTGTATTGGGCAAGCCCTGGCTGAAGGCGGCCTCGATATCCAGGCGCAGCTCACCGGCGGCTTCCTTGGCACATTCCAGGGCGGTGCTGTCGGTGACGCGCAGGCCATTGTGAAAGCGTGCCTCGACGTTGCGCAGTGCCAGTTGCTCGGCCACCTGCGGGCGCGAGCCGTGTACCACCACCACCCGGATGCCCAGGGCGTGCAGCAGCGAGAGATCCTGGGCCAGGACCTGCAGGTCGCCGGCCGTGACCAGCTCACCCGGGAAGGCGACCACGAAGGTCTTGCCGCGGAAGGCGTGGACATAGGGCGCGACGGAACGCAGCCAGTTGACGAATTCGGTCTGTTTTTCCATGACGCGCATTATAACCAGCGTCGGCGCTGGGCGTAGGCTTGCGCGCCACCAGCGGCCAGATTTCTTGCGGGGATGTTGCAAAGCGGGACCAATGGCCCGACCAGCATGACCGGCGGAGCCTGGCCAGACTGCCCGAACTTGCACCATGGGCCCGGCAGCCGCCTGCAGCCTGACCGGGCGGGCCGCGGCAGGTATAATGTCGGCCTCATGTCCGTTACCAAAGCACCCACCACCACCCCCGGCGCCGAGCCGCAGAAGAACCCGCAGCAGGAGCGCCCGCGCAATGAGCGCAATGGCCGCAATGGCCGCGCCCCGCGCCGCGCCGATCCCGCCGCTGACGCCGCGCCACCAGTGCGCAACCCGCTGCCGCCGGTCACCTTCCCGGAAGAGCTGCCGGTCTCTGGCCGCCGCCACGAAATCGCCGAGGCGCTGCGCCGCCATCAGGTCGTCATCGTCAGTGGCGAGACCGGTTCCGGCAAGACCACCCAGTTGCCCAAGATCTGCCTGGAGCTGGGCCGTGGCGAAAAGGGCTTGATCGGCCACACCCAGCCGCGCCGCATCGCCGCCTCGTCCACCGCCAAGCGCATCGCCCAGGAACTCAATTCCCCGCCCGGTGAGCTGGTGGGCTACAAGGTGCGTTTCAACGACACCCTGTCCAAGGGCGCCTGGATCAAGCTGATGACCGACGGCATCCTGCTGGCCGAGACCCAGACCGATCCGCTCTTGCGCCAGTACGACACCATCATCATCGACGAGGCGCATGAACGCAGCCTCAACATCGATTTCCTGCTGGGCTACCTCAAGCAACTGCTGCCCCGGCGTCCCGACCTGAAGATCATCATCACCTCGGCCACCATCGACGCCGACCGCTTCGCCCGCCATTTCGGCCGCGAGGTCCAGGGCGAGATCGTGCCGGCCCCGGTGATCGAGGTCTCGGGCCGCCTGTATCCGGTGGAAATCCGCTATCGGCCCATCGACAATGCCGACCGCAGTGGCGTCTCCACCGAGGTGGCGCAGGCCCGCGCCCGTGCCGAAGGCCGTGCCAGCCAGGCCCAGAAGGACCGCGAACAACGCGACCTGATGGATGCCGTGGTCGACGCCGTCGATGAGCTGGCCCGCATCGGTTCCGGCGACGTGCTGGTTTTCCTGCCCGGCGAGCGCGAGATTCGCGACGCCGCCGAAGCCCTGCGCAAGCACCATCCGCCGCATGTGGAAATCCTGCCGCTGTTTGCCCGCCTGTCGGCGCAGGACCAGGAGCGTGTCTTCAAGACCAGCAATGCCCGACGCATCGTGCTGGCCACCAACGTGGCCGAGACCTCGCTGACGGTGCCGGGCATCCGCTATGTGGTCGATGCCGGCCTGGCGCGCGTGAAGCGCTACAGCTATCGCAACAAGGTCGAACAGCTGCAGATCGAACCGGTGGCGCAATCGGCCGCCAACCAGCGCGCCGGCCGTTGCGGCCGGGTGGCGGCAGGTGTCTGCATCCGTCTGTATGACGAGCAGGACTTCCTGCAACGCCCCAAGTTCACCGACCCGGAAATCCTGCGCTCCTCGCTGGCCTCGGTCATCCTGCGCATGAAGTCGCTGCACCTGACGGACGTGGAGAGCTTCCCCTTCATCGAACCACCCCTGGGGCGCGCCATTGCCGATGGCTACCAACTGCTGCAGGAGCTGGGCGCGGTAGAAGAGCAGGACGGCGTGAACCGCCTCACGCCCCTGGGTAAGCAGCTGGCGCGCCTGCCGCTGGACCCGCGTGTGGGCCGCATGATCCTGGCCGGTCGCGACAATGCCTGCCTGACCGAATTGCTGATCATCGCCGCCGCCGTCTCCGTGCAGGACCCGCGTGACCGGCCCATGGACGCGCAGAACGCGGCCGACAACGCGCACAAGAAATTCGCCGATGAGAAATCCGAGTTCGCCAGCTATCTGAAGATCTGGAAATGGTTCGAAGACGCCATCGCCCACAAGAAATCCAATCGCCAGTTGCAGGAACACTGCCGCGAGAACTTCCTCTCGCAGCTGCGCCTGCGCGAGTGGCGCGACGTCCACTCGCAATTGCTGACCATCGTCAAGGAACAGGGCTGGCGCCTGAACGAAGCCGCGGCCACCTATGACCAGCTGCATCTGGCGCTGCTGACCGGCCTGCTGGGCAATGTCGGCTTCAAGAGCGAGGACGATGCGCAATACCTGGGCGCACGCGGCATCAAGTTCAATATCTGGCCCGGCGCACACCTCACCAAGAAGCCCGGCCGCTGGGTGATGGCCGCCGAACTGGTCGATACCGCCCGCCTGTATGCCCGCTGCGTGGCCAACATCCAGCCCGAGTGGCTGGAAAAGCTGGGCGGTCACCTGCTGAAGAAATCCTGGGGTGAGCCGCGCTGGGAAAAGCGCGCCGCGCAAGTCACCGCCTCCGAACGTGCCACGCTCTACGGCCTGGTGGTCTACAGCCAGCGCCGCATCAACTACGGCAACATCAACCCGGCCGAGGCCCGCGAGATCTTCATCCGCGATGGCCTGGTCGGTGGCCACTTCGAGACCCGCGCCCCGTTCTTCGCGCACAACCAGAAGCTGGTCCGCGAGATCGAGAACCTGGAACACAAGTCGCGCCGCCTGGACGTGCTGGTGGATGACGAGCTCATCATCGGTTTCTACGACAAGCTGATCCCGCACGACATCTGCAATGGCGTGGACTTCGAAAAGTGGCACAAGCAGGCCACCGCCGCCGATCCCAAGCTGCTCTATCTGAACCGCGACGACCTGATGCGCCACGAGGCGGCTGGCGTCACGACCGAGCTCTTCCCCAAGACCATGAACGTGGCCGGCATCGCCATGGCGCTGTCCTACCACTTCGAACCGGGCGCCCCGCGTGACGGCGTCACCCTGACCGTGCCGCTGTATGCCCTCAACCAGGTCTCGGCGGACCGCTGTGAATGGCTGGTGCCGGGCATGCTCAAGGAAAAGGTGCATCTGCTGCTGAAATCCCTGCCGCAGAAACTGCGCCGCCACTGCGTGCCGCTGCCCGATTACGCAGCGCGTTTCTGCGAGCGCATGGAAGAACGCAAGACCTTCGGACGCGGCAACCTGATCGACGCCATCATCGCCGACATCCGCGAACAGATCACGCTCCTGGTCAAGCCCAGCGACTTCAAGCAGGAGACGCTGTCGGCCCACCACGCGATGAACTTCAAGATCATCGACGAACATGGTCGTCAGCTGGAAATGGGCCGCAACCTCGCCGCCTTGCAAGCCGAGTTTGGCGGCCAGGCCCGCCAGCAGTTCCAGAAGCTGGCCGAGCAGGTGGCCATCGCACCGCGTGACGACGAGGCTGCTGCGCCGGCGACACAGAAGGCGGCGCCCAAGGGAGCCGCCACATCCACCGCCGCGGCATCGACAAGCGCTGCGCCGGCTTCCGCAGGCGAGTACAGCAACCTCACCGGCTGGAGCTTCGGCGAGCTGCCCGAACTGCTGGAAATCACCCGAGGCAGCGGCAAGCAGGCACAGACCCTGATCGGATTCCCGGCGCTGGTGGACCGCAAGACGCATTGTGACCTGGAAGTCTTCGACGACCCGGCCGAGGCTGCGCGCTTCCATTACGCCGGCCTGCGCCGCCTGTTCGCGCTGCAGATGAAGGAGCAGTTGAAGTATCTGGAGAAGAACATTCCCGGCCTGCAGCAGATGGGCATGCAATTCATGGCCCTGGGTTCGCAGGAAGAATTGCGCGAGCAGATCCTGAATGCCGGCCTGGAACGCGCCTTCCTGCAGGACCCGCTGCCACGCAATGCGGACGAATTCAATCGTCGGCGCGACGAAGGCAAGGCCCGCCTGGGTCTGCTGGTCAACGAGATTGCCCGCCTGTGTGGCCAGATCCTGGCCGAATATCACGCGCTGCCCAAGAAGCTGCAGGGCATCAAGGCCCACGCGCAGGCCGCGGCCGACATGCAGGCGCAGCTTTCGCAACTGGTAGGCAAGCGCTTCGTGGCCGAGACCGACTATGGCAACCTCAGCCACTATCCACGCTACCTCAAGGCCATCAACGTGCGCCTGGACAAGCTGCGCGCCGACCCGTCCCGTGATACGCGCCTGCTGGGCGAATGGAACTCGGTGGCGCTGCCTTACCAGCGTGCCCTGAAGGACCGCGCCGGCCGCGCCGATCCCAAGATGACCGAGTTCCGGTGGATGCTGGAGGAATTGCGTGTGTCGCTGTATGCGCAGGAACTGAAGACGCCCATGCCGGTGTCGGTGAAGCGCTTGCAGAAGGTGTGGGAGAGTATGCAGCGCTAGGTACGTGATTGGCAGCGTGGCACGGCCCGAAAACCGCTTCCACGCTGCGATTCAGCCAATTTCCACCGATTTTCGCGTAAAATGCGTGATTCTTTGAATCAGTCGAGTACGTCGAACACCATGGCCATCAAGTCAGACAAGTGGATCCGCCGCATGGCGGAGCAGGAAGGAATGATCGAACCCTTCGAGCCGGGGCAGGTGCGCCAGTCGGCGGACGGGACCAAGATCGTTTCCTACGGCACCTCGTCCTATGGCTACGATATCCGCTGCGCCGACGAATTCAAGATCTTCACCAACATCAATTCCACCATCGTCGATCCAAAGAACTTCGACGAGAAATCCTTCGTGGATTTCAAGGGCGATGTCTGCATCATCCCGCCCAACTCCTTCGCGCTGGCCCGTACCGTCGAATACTTCCGCATCCCGCGTAGCGTGCTGACCATCTGCCTGGGCAAGTCCACCTATGCGCGCTGCGGCATCATCGTCAACGTCACCCCCTTCGAGCCGGAATGGGAAGGCTACGTCACCCTGGAGTTTTCCAACACCACGCCGCTGCCGGCCAAGATCTACGCTGGCGAAGGCTGTGCCCAGGTGCTGTTCTTCGAGAGCGATGAAATCTGCGAGACCTCGTACAAGGATCGCGGCGGCAAGTACCAGGGCCAGCATGGGGTGACCTTGCCCAAGACCTGAGCGCGTCGCGGCGTCAAGCTGATAAACGATTTACAAAGAAGGCTTCCTGCGGGAAGCCTTCTTTGTATGGATTGCGCTTCTGCCATATGTCGCACATGTTCAACGGCGCTTGCGGCCGGCGCTCAGTTTCAGCGCCTCTTCCCGCATCAGCCGCGCCGCGCCGCTGATGCTGCCGGTCCGGTAGGCCAGGTGCAATGGGGCTTTCAGGTCCGAGGCGCCGGTCAGCCTGAGATACACCACCCCCTCCGCATTGACCCGCGTCATCGACGCCGGGATCACCGCCACACCGACCCCTGCGGCGACCAGCGACAGCGTCGAGAGGTTCTTGCGCGCCTCCTGTAGCACCTGTGGCGAGAAGCCGGCCGCGTGGCAGGCGGCGATGATGGTGTCGTACAGGCCGGGGCCGTTGGGCCGGCGCGTCATGATGAAGGATTCCTCGGCCAGGGCGTGCAGGGCGATGCTCTTGCGCTTGCCGCCGTCGGCCAGCGGATGGTCGATGGGTAGCGCGGCAACCATGTCTTCCACCAGCATGGTCTCTATCGTCAGCCCGCTGGCGTCGCCCACCGGCGAGCGCACGAAGGCGAGGTCGAGCCGCTTGCCGCGCAGTGATTCGATCAGTTCGTTGGTATTGCTCTCTTCCACCGTCATGATCACGTCCGGCGCATCGGCGCGGAAGGCGCGGATCACCGAATGCACGAAGGGATGCAGTGAGGCCGATTCGGTGAATCCCACCGCGATGCGCCCCATCTTGCCCTGGGCGATGCGGCGCACGCTGGCCACCGTGGTATCCAGCTGGGCCAGCAGGGCGCGGGCGTCGACGAGCAGGGCGGCGCCGCTGTCGGTCAGTTCCATGCCGCGTGGCAGGCGATTGAACAGGGTCACGCCCAGCTCGCGCTCCAGCACGCGGATCTGCTGCGACAGCGGCGGTTGCTGGATGCCGATGCGTTCGGCGGCCTTGGTCAGGTGGCCCTCTTCGGCAACGGCGATGAAATAGCGCAGCAGGCGCAGGTCGATGGCAGGTGACATATCTTATGAATATGGATAGGCTATCTGACATATATTAGACAAAAACCCTCCCCAAGAGTAGCCTTTCATTCATGCGGCAATCACGCCGCGCCTGCATGAGACGACGATGAGCACTCCCGATCCCCTGGCCCCAGAGCGGCCTGTCCCCACTACCAGAGAACTGTTCCTGGGCTTCCTCGGCCTGGGCATGACCGCCTTCGGCGGGGCGCTGCCGCTGGCGCATCGCATGATCGTGGAACGGCGGCGCTGGCTGACCGAACCCGAATTCGTGGAACTGCTGGGGCTGTGCCAGTTTCTGCCGGGCGGCAACATCATCAACCTGTCGGTGGCGCTGGGCATGAAATTCCGCGGCTGGAAGGGTGCGCTGGCAGGCATCACCGGACTGATCGCGGTGCCGTCCATCGTCGTGATCCTGCTGGGGATGATTTATCAACACTTCCAGCATGATCCCAACGTCAAGCACCTCTTCGCCGGACTGGCCGCGGCCGCGGCCGGGCTGCTGATCCAGATGGCGGTGAAGATCGCGCTGCCGCTGCGCAAGAACCTGGTGCTGGCCGGGGTGGCCATCGTCTGCTTCGTGGCCATTGCCTTGCTGCGTATCCCGCTGCTGTGGGTGATGCTGGTGATGACGCCGATCAGCGTGATCCTGACCGCCCGCTACGGCGAGCGTTTCGCCGCCAGGCCGCAGGTTGCTGCTGGCAAGGATAGCGGCAAGGACACCGTCAAGAAGGAGGGCGCGCAATGAGCCAGACCCTGATCGCATTGGCCATCATCTTCACGCAGTTGTCGGTGCTGGCCTTCGGTGGCGGCAATACCATCCTGCCGGAGATGCAGCGCCAGGTAGTGGAGGTGCATCACTGGATGACGGCCGAGGATTTCAGTGCCCTGTTTGCCCTGGGCCAGGCCGCGCCCGGTCCCAACCTGATGGTGGTGACGCTGGTGGGCTGGCATGTGGCCGGCTTCTGGGGGATGCTGGTGACCAGCCTGGCCAAGTTCGGGCCGTCGTCCATCATCACCATCATCATGCTTCACGTGTGGGAGAGGTTCAAGGACAAGCCCTGGCGGCGTCACGTGCAGGCCGGGCTGCTTCCGGTGACCGGCGGATTGGTGGCGGCGTCGGCGTTGCTGATCGCCCAGGCCTCGATCACCCATGGCTTCCTGGCGGCGATCACGGCGGCTACCGCCATCATCGCGCTCAAGACCAGGATCCATCCGTTGTGGTTATTGTTTGGCGGGGCCTTGGCGGGGTTCTTCTATCTCGGCACTTTCTGACGGCGCGGCTGGCGCGGAGTTCCTGCGCCTTCGATACGCGGCAGAGCTGCTACTCAGTCCGAACGGGAGTGGGTATGTCGATCCCGAAAAGAAAACAGCCGATGCCTTCGCAGGCATCGGCTGTTCTTTTACGTTCAGCGCTGAGGCTTATTGCTTGACGCAATCCACGAAGTAATCGCGGCGGCCGTTGACTTCGCGCTTGACCAGACCGTGCACGTCGGTTTCGAAGCCAGGGAATTTCTCGTTGAAATCACGGGCGAACTTCAGGTAATCGACGATGGTCTTGTTGAAGATTTCGCCCGGGATCAGCAGCGGAATACCCGGCGGATACGGGGTCAGCAGGATCGAGGTGACGCGGCCTTCGAGTTCATCCAGGGGGACGCGGTCGATCTCGCGGTGGGCCATCTTGGCGAAGGCATCCGAGGGCTTCATGGCCGGTTGCATGTCCGAGAGATACATCTCGGTGGTCAGGCGGGCCACGTCGTAGGCACGGTAGGTCTCGTGGATCTGCTGGCACAGGTCGCGCAGGCCCAGGCGCTCGTAGCGCGGGTTGCGCTGGGCGAACTC
>PJUA01000460.1_pt1 | contig 21976 bp, 28 predicted proteins | sample 1512151 | NCBI WGS metagenome assembly PJUA01 (sample SAMN08177678, study PRJNA422409) | Soil metagenome, whole genome shotgun sequencing project. | isolation source: Soil enriched on filter paper: beechwood xylan treatment | place: USA: Madison | collected 2015-01-15
AACGTGACCTGGTGCTGTACGAATCGAACATCATCAACGAATACATCGATGAACGTTTCCCGCATCCGCAACTGATGCCGGCCGATCCGCTGATGCGCGCCCGTGCCCGCCTGATGCTGTTCAATTTCGAAAAGGAACTGTTCGTCCACGTGCACACGCTGGAAAACGAAAAGTCCAAGGCTGCCGAAAAGAATCAGGAAAAGGCACGCAACGAGATTCGCGACCGCCTGACCCAACTGGCACCGCTGTTCCTGAAGAACAAGTACATGCTGGGTGACGAGTTCTCCATGCTGGATGTGGCACTGGCACCGCTGTTGTGGCGCCTGGATCATTACGGTATCGAGCTGTCCAAGACTGCAGCCCCGCTGATGAAGTATGCCGAGCGCATCTTCTCGCGTCCGGCCTACATCGAGGCGCTGACCCCGTCCGAGAAGGTGATGCGTCGTTAAGCCGCATTCTGGAGTATCCGCTGCGCGTCTGCCATTCATGGGCGCGCAGCGTGTTCCACCTGCAGTCCGATTTGCAGTTTCACCCCGGCTCAGCCGGCAGATGCGGGCATGCCGCGCATCGCACACCACATAGTCATGCAAGAAGTCTCCACCAAGCCCTACCTGCTGCGCGCCATCTACGAGTGGTGCACCGACAACGGTTATACGCCGCACATTGCCGTGGTCGTCGACAGCCGCACGCGCGTGCCGATGCAGTTCGTCAAGAATGGCGAGATCGTACTGAACATCAGCTTCGAGGCCACCAGCGGCTTGAAGATGGAGAACGACAGCATCCATTTCAGCGCGCGCTTTGGCGGTGTCTCGCGCGACATCATGATCCCGGTAGAAAACGTCATCGCCATCTATGCCCGTGAAAACGGCCAGGGCATGGCCTTTGAAGCCCCGGTTGCCGCTGGTGAGGACAATGCTCAGGATGCACCTGTGTCTGAAAGCGTCGCCCCGGCACTGTCCTCGGTCCCCGTTTCCGAACCCGAGAAGAAGTCTGCAGATACTGGCTCAAAGGACGATGACGATCCGGAACCACCGAAAAAAGGTGGACGACCTGTACTGACCCGGATCAAGTAGGCTATAATCGCGGGCTCAAGTTTTGCTGGCTTAGCTCATCTGGTAGAGCACCTGACTTGTAATCAGGGGGTGGCGGGTTCAAGTCCTGCAGCCAGCACCAGTATTTAAAAGGCTCTCCGACCGGAGAGCCTTTTTGTTTTGCTCCGCAATTCTGGTTTTGCTCCGCAATTTTTTCACTTACGCGATGTTGTAAAAAAATGCTCGCATTATACTGAGTGGAAAACTGGCGAATTGTGGGGCTGAATCGCTCTGCATTTCGCCTCCAGTCAACATTGAGGGGCAAGCGTGCCGATCTATGAATATGAGTCCCCATCGCGTGAGTTTCGATATAGGGTCTGGTATTCGCGACACTCAGAGGGATGGGTGGTGGACGCCGCACAGGTTTTGCGGTTCAACAGTCCAATGACGACGCGGCAACCTCTGCGCGGCGCTTATGCAGAATCATCAGAAGCAATAGCCAAAGGCGTTCAGTGGTGCGAAGAAATCGTCAAGGATCTGAAACCGATTGATCGCCATAAGATGTGAAAAACCGCCCGAAGGCGGTTTTTCTATTCGGTCGGCATAACCTTCCGACCGCGGCGCTTGCGGACATAGTTTTCCGTCATCACGACACTCGTGTGGCCAAGCTGCTGCTGAGCCTCGCGGATATCCTTGGTCTTGTCAGTCTTGTCAGTGGCGGCCTTCGCACGCAGGTCACGGAATTGAAAGTCGTCGCCATCGATACCTGCGGCAGCGCGCGCGGCCTCGAACCTGAATCTAAGTGCGGATTTTCCCAGGGGTTGGCCCTCTTCATTGACAATTAGCCTGGTCGAAACCACGACGCCGGAAATGCCGCGCTTTCTTGCCTTGATGCGTTCGATCAAAGCCGTGAGCTTTCCCTCGATGGCAATGCGCAGCTTGTGCCCGGTCTTGTTCTGCCGCACTTCGATGCTGCCTTCACGTAGGTGCGTTTCATCGATCTTCAGAAGGTCCGCCGGCCGGCCACCGGTGAGATATGCCAGGTCCATTGCCTCGCGCGTTGGAATGTCCGCTTTGCCCCATACAGCCTGGAAGGCGTCATCGTAGACATACGTCTCACGGCCGTATTCGCGGAACGACTTAATGCCTGAGCATGGGTTCGGAAGGTCGGTTAGCCCTTCTGCTCGTGCTGCATTCCAAATGTGAGAAATGAGCGACTTTTCTCGATTGGCGGCTACGCGGCCTTCGTTGCCTTCCACCGGTTCTCCTTTCTTGCGCAAAACATCTTGAGTTCGCTGGACACGCCATGACAAGAACTGCTTGATGTGAATGGGCTTGATTTCTTCCAATGGCGCTGGCGGATTGTCGAAGAATGCAAGCAATGTCTCAATCTGCCGCAATTTCTCCTCCCGCGTTTTCGGTGCATTCTCGATCAAGTATTTTTTCTGATAAACCTCGCACGCATAACGGAACGTCACCATCTTGGAGACGGTTGTGGGCGGCAGCGCCTCCAGCTCCGCCCACTTTCGCACGGCCTCTACATAGTTAGAGCCGAGAGGAATCTCGCGGCGCGGCTTGCCGCCAGCATCGTAGTAGTAGTAAATGACCCCACTGCGCTGCTCGCGTGCTCGCACGCCCCTCGGTAGGTTCGCGTTTTTCGATGGCTTACGTCCCATGTCATTCCCTTATTGCTGCTGGTTGCCACGCCTGCTTAGGCGCCGTAGTTGAACGGCGGGATTCTACGGCCGACACCAAGACGACAGGTTGGCCACGCGCATTCGGGATAAACGGTATGCCCGCCTCGCGTAAAAACGCCGCTTGGAGCTGATGCTTGGTCCGCTTCACGCCCGCGCGCGTCGAGCCTCGCCTAATTCCAGTGAGGCGGTCCAGGCTCTCATTGTCAAGAAACAGCGCGCTCATGACTGCGGTTCCCTCTTTTCAAATTCACGACGTAGGCTGCTGCTGTAGTCACCCAGGCAAAGACGTTTGGCTTCTTGGGCCGAGGTATGGCGGCGCAGGTCTCCAGCATCATCCGAAGTGACGATGTCTGCCAGTGGAACGCCGCGAAATTGGCCGGCCAGCTCGTTATCCAGTTCCACCCAGGCAAATCGCTGGCCATTGCCCAGGTGCTGACGAATGACCGACACATAGCCGGCCAGCACGCCATCGTCGGGCGTGTTGAACGTGATGCGGTCCAGGGACTGCGGGGGCTGCATCACGAAGTCACGCGGCTTGCTGCTGGTGGTGGCGATCACATCGAATTTCACGGGTGCGTTCATTGATTCTTCTCCTTGGTGGCCGTTACAGAGCACACGCCAAAGCGATCGACGGCGGCGGCGATCACGTCGCAGCTATGGGCTGCGATGGCGGTGTAGGAATGGCGTGCGCTGGCAGTGCGCACGACGACGCGAAACGCGGTCATGGGGCGTCCCCTTTCGTTGGGTTGGGGGCAATCGGAAGTTTTGTCACGTCGAGCCGGCCGGCGCGCCAGTCGGCGACCTGGCGTGGCGTGCCGAGACGCGGGGACTTGTCTGGCGCGGGCACCACGCGCGGCCAGGGGCACGCCTTGATGGCATCCCAGGCGGTCAGGGCGCGGCGCTGTTCATCTGCCGTCATGACCGGCGCTGGCCATGTCGGCATGTCGTCCACCACCGGCCGGGGCCAGGGGCATGCGCCCAGGGCAAGCCAGGCATGCTCAACCTGTGTCGCCTGATCCGGCTGGAACGTGACCGCCACCGGCGCGGTCTTCGGCTCAAAGGACACATCGGCCGCAAAGCCAGCGCCAGCCGGCTGCGTACAGTTATTTACACGAGTCCAAGGGAACCCCGAACCCGCCGATGTGCGGGCGTCGTGCCCTTGAACTGGCGTCCATGTATGCCGAACGGACTTGAACACCACCCCGGCCATTTGGCGGCACTGGACGCCATAGGGCATCACGCGTTCACACTCTTCATAGCGGCCGGTGACAGTCTTGGTTTCTTTGGCCAGAGTGACCATCAAATCGTCGCGCTTCACGATGGCACCGCCTTGGGCACGCAAATAGCTGGCCCAGCAAGCCCGCTTCTCGCCCTCGACCTTTTGTACGGCATCCCAGGCGGCCGCCATCGCCGGCGGTGCCTCTTGCACCATGTCTGCCGGAACGCGGCGCAGCTCGCGCCAGACGCTCACAGGTGCGCCGCCCCACTGCTGGAACTGCCGAATACCCCAGCGAGCGGCCCAGGCTTCGACGCGCGCCGATGGCGTCAGCTCATAATCGCCGGCCGTGTCGGTGGTCACCACGTAGCCTTCTTTGGTCTTGTGGTCGGCTACGCCGTCAATGTTCTTAGCCACATATTTGGCGATGTAGCCGGCGGCGCTGCCCTTCGACCAGTCAATGCGCTTCACGTCAAGCCGGCGCTTGAAAGCACCCGGCTCACCACGGTCCACGCGCCAGGCGTAACGCTTCATGACGCGGATAGCGCGACCGGCCACGTCCTTGAGGTGCGGGGTGGTGTAGCCCGGCAAAGCGCGCACGAACACCAGCATGTGCCAGTGCGGGCATCCATCGTGATGCGGTTCGGCAATGCGGAAGCCGTACAGTCCGACGCCACGCCGTGCCAGCGCCGAGCGCGCCAGGGCCGTCATCTTGCCCAGGTACTTGTTAGCCGTGCGCGGATCGGAACCGTCATATTTCGGATTGGGCTTCCCACTGTGTAGCGTCGCGTGAAAGCGGGACGGGCAAGACCATGTGAGGAACAGGCCTTCGTCCTTGCACTCTCGCGCGATGGTTTCAAAGCCGTTGATGCGCAGCATGAGCTCACCGCGCCGAATGGTTTTGTTGGCGGTGGTTTTCTCGGCCAGTTCCGCGATGCTGAATTCCTGGCCAGCCTCGTTGCGCACCAAGGTCGCTTCGAGGGCTGCTGCATTGCGTTTGTTCTGCGCCAAGCGCGACAGCACCGCATCATTGCTGGCATAGGGCTCGCCGTGATAGTGGACATAGCCCAAGCGGATATTGCCGCCCTCGAAGGCGCGGCCGACCACCTTACGCAGCTGGCGCCGCCACCAGCGAGGGTCCACTACCCGCGCGATGATGGCGCGCAGGTCATCGTCGTCCACCTCTGGCATGTCAATGCCGTAATCGCTGCATTCCTGCTCGATGATGTCGCGGGCGTGCGTGTCGGAAATCGCCTTCCAAAGCATCTTCTTGACGTTCTCGGCGGCCTTCTCGGCAGTTGCGCAGATTTCGGCGTCATCCTGCGAAAGATCAATTCCGGCTGGTACGTATTGCGCGGCGAAGTCACGCACGAAATCGAGGGCGACCGGCTCGAAAATCCGGCGCCAGTGCCATACCGACATGAGCTCAAGCGCCTGACTAACAACACGGCCGCGCCATTTCAGTGGGATGCGTTCCAGTTCGCTAGCAAACTGGGGCGAATCGAGAAAAGCCTTGTGCTGGCGTCGCGTCTTCGCATCGACTTTTCTATACTGCATTGAGGGCTCTTTCGTAGGTCGAGATTGCACGCAGCACGGCATGGCGCATGGCCAGGCGCTCGGCTTCGGTAAAGGAGTGAATGGGGGATTCCCAGCGGTCCGGCGAGAGCCCCGCCAATGCCAAGATGTGCCGGCGCACCGACTTGGTAGTGGCTGCCCAGGAATAGGCGACGCCGGTCTGATGGTTAGGCTGCTTGCGCGTGCGCAGCAGCATCATGGCCTTTTCCAACTCCGCTTTTGCCGCCTCATCACCCGGTGGCGTTGGCACTTGCGCCGCACGCTCGCGGAGCAGATCCGTGACGGGACGGAAGGACGCATGATCCTTGATACGGGCGCAGCGCATGATCAGCCTTTTACCCAGCCAAGAGCCGACAGCACGGCCGGCGCCAGCAGCAGAAAGCCAGCAACGAAGTAACTCAGCACGCTACGCATCACCATTCCCCGAGCAGGCCATCAATGCGCTGCAGACGCGCCGCGAGCCGGTTCGAAATGACATTCTTGCCTTCCCAGATGACGTTCCAGCGCACCTCGTCAATAAGCGCGGCCTTGTGCATCAGCATGCGCTGTGCGCACCGGAATTCCTTCAGATCCTCATCCATTCGAAGCCTAGTCAAGGTGAGGGCATTGATGGCTTTTTGCTGATCGGTAATCGTGGCCATGATTTTTAGGGTGAGCGAATCCCGCGTGCGCCAAATAGCGCACGGCAAGTATTGAGTTATCGGGAGTGGGGGCGGCCGCTTAGACGGTCGCGAGGTCCAGCGTCATTTGATTTTTTGCAGCCAGAAATGCACGGGAGGAAATCGGGATGCGCACTTCCGGATTCGGCATTGCCGACATCGACACAGTGCGCGAGACCTCAAGTGTGGCCACGAAGGTATGGCCACATTCGACGTTCTGGCACTGGTACGTGATTTCTTTCATCATTGACGACATGGTGCGGCTCTTAGCCGCGCGCACTGGACTTTGGCAGTGCGGGCATGGAAGGCTGATTACTCGCATGGTTTAGATTTTCCCCCGACCGCATAGAGCGCCCGGCCCCTGCCGGTGATTCGCCTTGCACTGTCGCGAATTGATGCTTTGGTGAGCCACTCGATTGTTTGTTCAAGCGTCCCGAATCCCTCGCGCTGCCGGATCGCCTCTAGCATGGCGTCCTCATCGTCCGACGTAGCGATTTCGTTTTGCGACATTTCTGAGTTGCTCAAAAGTTGCTTATTGCTGCCTTGTCGGATCAGCGCGTGTTGACTACGCTCTTACCTGTATTCGATGGCAACAGCTCTTCGGCTTTGCGCATAGCGAGTTGGCGAATGACCGTCGATACGGCTTCCCCTTGGTAGTTGGCGAGAGCTTCGACGATTGCCTGCTCGTAGGCGTCAAGACGCACCATATGACGATTGTGGCGGACGCGATTAGGGTCTGGATACATGACTGATCCCCTGTCTATTCAACGGTGGAATTCTTGTTCGTAGGCCTGAATGCCCTTCAGCACCATGAGGCGGAGAAAGGACGAGCGAGTGCGATGATCTTGAACCGCATAGGCCGAGACTTTTTCCGCCTCGCGAGAATCCAGGCGGGTGGTCATAACCACTGATGCGACATCTCTGGTAGTTGGAATGTCAGTTTCATTTCTCGATGGCAACGAAATGGCGGGTGTAGACATAGAGTAAAATTTGTATACGTCACTTAGCAATGACGCAAATATAGTGCGAAATCTCGCACTTGTAAATACAAAAGGTGAAAAATTGCGTCAATTAATCGGGAGCCGCTTGAAAGCTGAGCGCGAGCGATTAGGCCTTAATCAGGCTGAATTTGCCGCGTTAGGCGGGGCATCGAAACGTTCACAAGTCGATTGGGAGCAGGGCAAGCTTGTGCCCAACGCAGAATTTCTTGCCCAAGTGGCGGACCAAGGGGTAGATGTTCAATTCGTGTTGACTGGCATCGCTTCGTCCACAACTCTTTCTCCCGAAGAAAATGAGTTGGTGATTTCGTATCGGAAACTAGATGATCGTGGGAAGGCAAGACTTTTAGGCTTAGCCGATGGAATGAATGAGGCAGAGGCCCCTAAGGCTGTCCAACGAAATCAAGAAATTAATTTCCATGGCAGAGTGGGGCATCAGGTGATTGGCGACATCAATGCTCCAGTCTATGTGGGGCGCAAAAAAAAATAGGCGCGGCATAGCGGATGCTGTGTAGGGGTGCGGTCAAAGCACGGCCACAAAAGCAGTTGGATTCATGAATTAGAAGAACAGGTTTTACATGTCTAACAAAGTGGATTTCCATGGGGATGTAGAAAACGCGGTGGTAGGTGATGTGCATCAAGTTGCGAGGCTCAGTAACGTTGTCAATCTGCATTTGAATGAGGGTAAAAAGGAAGTCCAGCGGATTACTGATTACCAGCGCAAGAGGATCAATGTGCTGGTGAAGGAGTGGGCGGCAATTTGCGGGGATAAAGAGATCGAAATTTATAAAATTTTCATCGCAGATTACGGCATTCAATATTTCCGGGAATTACCCATCGAGCATTATGCGAAGGTCAAGGAGACACTCGAAGGATGGATTAATGCGGGCACTGCTAAAACTGATCGCGCCATAGACCAAGCACGTTTGCTGCCGCCGACGTCCGAGCAACACAAGGCCCATGAATGTGCGGTCTGCAGCGAAAAAGATATAGCAATCGCCCGAGCGCAAAAACAAGTGATCGTCAATGGGTTGCTAGTGTTGGCTCTGGTTATTACGTGCGGATGGCTACTCTACAAAATGCCTGCGCCGGTTGAGCCGGAGCAGGTTGCAGACAATACCTGCTATTTCGAAGGCAAGGCCTATTCGAGCGGTGGCACCATCAGAGTGGATGGCGGCCTGGTCAAGGAATGCATCTACGACGCAACGGCCGGCAAATCATTTTGGTCGAAGCCCCGATAGTCAATCGGAGTTGTTTTCGGCGATGATCTCGCGGACCTCCTTTATCTTCGCCCACTCCAATGAAGCGGCACGGGTCGCACTTTGCTTGGTGGCATAGGTCCGTTTCAGTGTTTTGGCATTGTCGGCCTTCCCTGACAGCTCGGTGCCCTTGTTATTTTTCTTCTTTGCTTTGTCGTGCCAATCCGCTTTCACGCCGGTAATGCCATCCTCTGGATCGTGATCAAGCTCACGCTCGGTATCGGCTTCCTCAGATTTGGTTTCGAACTCAATGCGCGTAGTAAAGCCGCTGCCGCTGATGGAATGCGTGACGGTCTTCGAAAGCCATTCCGTGGCATCGATATCTGCCTTGAACCCGGATACCACAACGGGTGATTGCGGCATGATGCTGGCATCGCCAAGGGCAAGCTGCATCTCGAAGATGGCCAAGCCACGTTCAATGCGCTGCCACTCGGCCACAGCGGCAGCGCGCGCATCGGTCTCATTCGCGAACGTGGCGCGCAAACGCTTGCTGTTGCCAGCCTGGCCAGCGACGACGCTGCGGCGCCGGCCATATTTCTCATCCATCCAGAAGGCGCGCACGCCGCTATATGCATCCGATTCCGAGCTGTGATATCGGTGCTGGTCGCCCAGCGCACGCACCACCTTGACCACCGGCAGTGGCTTGCCGCTGGCGGTGCGGCTCTCGTTGATCGGCATGAATAGCAGCGTGTCATTCTTCACCGTAGCCACGGCATCATATTTCTTGCCCAGGCGGCGCAACAGCGCCGAATCGCTCTCATGCGTCTGGTCCAGGTGCTTGATGGCGATGCCACGCAGGCCGGCAGAGATACCTGACGCCAGACCATTGCCGGCGGCGATGGCATCGACCACGGCGCCAAGCGTAGTTTCATGGAAGCTGCGGTCCCGCTGCTGGCGAAACGCGTCAATCATGCTGGCCGACCTGGCGCGGATGGTGAGGCGGTCCGGCGCACCACTATGCTCTACCTCGGAGACCACGAACGCCCCTTTGTCCACCAGGGGCGAACCCTGCCAGCCGAGGGCAAAAGTTAGCTTCGCGCCCTTGGGCGGAATCTTCAGTTTGCCGTCAGTATCATCCAGCTCAATGTCCAACTGGTCAGCCTCGTCACCCCGGCACTCGCGCAGAGTGATGCTCATGAGCCTGTCCGAGACCGGGCGGCTGATATCCTTGTCTTCGATGACGATGCGGAAAGCTGGCGCGGTGGTGCTCATTGCCCAATCCCACCGAACGTGCCGGCAATACCGCCGGCAGTGGTCTTGATGCCTTCGATGGCGCTGCCGACCACATCGCGCGCTTTGTCCGCGATGCTGTTCGTGATGCCGTCAATGTCGACCATGTTGCGCAGATCCGAGATATCCCCCAGGCCCAGCGACGACAGCACACTATCGTCGGTGCGCTTCAGCTTTATGGTGAATTCGATGCGCTTGGCATCGCCGTCGCCATCCAGCACCGTGCGTCCCTCTTCCATGCTCTCGATGACGTAGGAACCATAGATGCGCCCGGTTCCCTGGATCAAAAACCAACTTTTGCCGGTGTCAGCCATCAGGCGCAAAGCATCCAGCGAGAACACACTACCGGTCAGCTCCGGTGCAATCCAGCCCGATAGCGTGATGATGTCATCGCCCTTTCCGGTGTACTGCAGGGCATCGCGCCGGCCCACGCGCGAATTACCGGCGAACTTCCATTGCGTCTGCCGCTGCAGTTCCTGATAGGCCAGCGTGGGCAAGCTAAAGACGAACATTCCCAAGACCATCATCATGATTTCTTCCTTAGTCCCAATCTGCGAGGTTGGAACGCTGGCGCGAGGCCTTCACGCGGTCGCGCCGGTCCAGCTCGGCGGCCACCGCGCGGGCGATGGCCTGTTCATCCATGCCAGGGGCCGGCTGGATGATGATCTGCACCGTGTCACCCTGGTGGACGACGGGCTGCATGCTGGCCTGACTGACCGGCGGACGGCTATCAAAGGCCATCGCGGGCATATTGCCCGCGCCAATGGCCACGGCGGCACCGGCGCTGGCCAGCTTGCCCGCCAGGCTGCTAACCGTAGATAGCGGCCCGTCCTGGCCACGATTCAAGCCCACTGCCAGGCCCTGCATGGTGTAGTCGCCCAGCTCGGCAAAGACACGGCTCGGACTATGGATATCGAGCTTTTCCTTGAACCAGCCAATAACGCTGGCACCGGCGCCCAGTACCGCATCCTTCACGGAACCTATGCCGCTGGTGATGCCATTGACCAAGCCGCGCAGGATCATGGCGCCGAACTCGGTGAATTTAGCCGGCAGCTCAATACCGAACCAGCTCAGCACGCCAGCAAACGCCTGGTAGAACAGGCCCACCGGCGACCAATTCAAAATCAGCGCGCCCACGCCGGCCAGGCCGCCCGCGAAGGCACTCCGCACTTCCTGCCACAGGTTGCCGAAGAAGCCGGCAATGGGTTCCCAATTGCGGTATAGCAGATAGACAGCGACGGCGATGGCGGTCACCGCGAGGCCAATGGGGTTCATCAGGAAGATCCGCCCCAGCCACATGAAGACTGTGCCAACGCCGCGCAGGATGGGCATGAGCAAACCGCCCTGCAGGCCGATCTTGGCGAACAGGACGTGCAACATCGCATAGGGACCGATGATCGAGGCCAGGGCCAGCATCAGCGGCCCCATCACCACCATGATGGCGGCGATGGCGGAAAAGCCCACGATCATGGCCTTGGCGGTGGCCGGATTACGCTCCATGAAGCCAGTCAGCGCCTGGACCGCATTGGTGGCCATCCGCAGGCCTGAAGCGTAGAGCGGCAGAATCTTGGTGCCCAGCTCCAATTTCAAGTCCGCCACCTTGGACAGAGTTTCCAGTTCCTTGCCGCTGGCCGTGTCGCGGCCGAGCTTGTCGAGCTCGTCGATGTTGGCGGCACCTCGGTTCAGTTTCTCGTTCTTGTGGATCTGCGCGCGCTGCTGGTACATGGTGGAAAAGAGCTGCGCGGCCGTGCGGTTGGAGAAGATGCCGCCGATGGCATCGAGGATCCCTTTCTCGTCGGTGACGCCCTTGCTGGCCAGCTGCGGCAACAGCACTTTCTCCATCCATTCGAATTGGTTCTCGCGGAACAGGTCCGCGCCTTTGATGGCGCCCGGGTTCAGGAAGGAGACCTGGCCGGCCTTGTCATGCTTGACCTTCGATTGATCGCCGATCAGGCCGAGGTCAGCCAGCATGCCGATGGAACGCTTGGTGGTCCGGCCCTGATAGAGGTTCTGATAGGCACTCATCATCGAGGTGCCGACCCGGTTACCGCCCATTTCCTGCACGAGGGATTCCATCTGGTAATAAAAGGATTCATCCTTGAGGCCCTTGGCCGCGATACCGCCGGTCTTAATCAGGTTCAGCCACTCGCCTGGACCGACCCGGCCACCTGTGGCGGTCAATACCTGCTGCACCATGTTGGCCTGTTTGGAGAACGTGCCGATGTCCTTGGTGCCGTTGCGCATTTCGATGACCTTCAGCATGTCCATGAACTTGCGCTCGTTCTCGGCGCCCTCGGCCTCCCCGTAGAAGGCGTGATTGCCAAATTTCATTTTGGCCATCATGGGCGCCACCATTTCGGCATGGTGCGTGTCACCAAAGGCCGTGATGCCATCGCGCAGCAATTGCAGGTTGTCGAGCTGGCTGGTGCCGTAGGTCTTCATGTCGCGCGCGAACTTGATCGCCTCGGCCGTGGCGGCCGGCCCCAGGCCTAGCGCACGTACGCGGCCGTTCTCAGTCTCATAGTGTTTCGCTTCCTTCAGGCCAGCCAGCGCCGGCGCGCCCAGCGCAGCCCCGGTGGCCGTGGCACCAACGCCAGCCGCTGCCAAGCCGCCGGCGTTGCTGCGCATCTTGTCCGCCCGCTGCCGGGCACTGGCCATGGCCTGCTGCTGGCGCTGGCTGGCGGCCAGCTTCTTCTGTTGGTCGGCCAATTCGGCATTGGTGGCGGCGATACTGTTCTTAAGCCAGGTCTGTGCGGTGGCCAGTTGACGAGAACCAATGCCGGCGTCGGCCAGGCGCTCGCGCAGCGCGCGATATTGCATGCCTTGCCGCTCGCTGGCGTCCTGCAGGGACTTGACGCTGCGCACTGCTGCATTGAATTCGCGCGTCAAGGCGCGGGTCGGGTTCTCGGTGCCCTTCATTCTGGCCGCCAGCTCGGCGACGCGCTGCTGCGCAGTGGACAGTTCGGCATTCGTCTTGCGCATGCCCTGGTGCAGCTCGCGCAGGCCGTCGAGGTCTTTTTGTTGCTTGTTCAGCTCACGCAGGCGGTCGCTGGTGTCCTTCAACGCCTTTCCGGTATCGCGGGCGCCGCCGGTGATCTTCTTCAGCGGGGCGGTGATTTTCTCCATCATGGAGAACACGACCTGCATTTTCAGTTCATTTGCCATCTATTCCGCCCCGCTGCGCACTCGGGCGCGCTCGCGCCACTTCATCAGGTCTGCTAGTTCCAAGTCATCCATCGCGGCCGGCGGCCAATGGAACACGGTCGCGATGTCCGCCATCGCGTCTTCTACTTCGACTGGGAGACCAAGGCGCGGTCCGCCTTCGGTGCCAAAAAAACGGAGACTTCCATGCCGCACTTGATCAGGTCGGCCGGGTCCATCGCGGCCACATCGAATTGCGTCAGGGGCGGTTCGCTGATACGCGGCAGCACCACCTGCAGTGCGCTCACGTTCATATTCATCAGATCCATCAGGCTGACGCCGCGCAGCGCCCCGGACTTGGGACGACGCAAGGTCAGCTCGGTGATTTGGGTATTACCGCGCATGAGCGGTTCGTCCAGTTCGATGACGGCGGTTTCAATTTTGATGGGGGTGGTAGTCATGGTGTTCCTTGTGAGAATGAAGAAGGTACAAGCCAGGCGGCACACTGCCGCCCAGCACTTACAGCCCGATGGCCTTGTTGATTGCGGCGCGGCGATCTTCACCGCCTACGATTTCGATGCCGTTCATGAAATCGAAGTCGAAGATCACTTCGCCGTCGATGGTGAGTTTGTAGGCACTCAGCGGCATGGTGAATTTCTGGGTCGTTTCGTCGGCCACCTTGGCAGTGCCCATATCGACCTCTTTGTAGCGGCCACGTACAACGATTTCGACCGCCTGGACGCGGGCGTCATCGTCGCTCTGATAGGCGCCTGCGAAACGCAACTGCACCGCGCCATGGATGGCGGCCGCATACTTCTTCAGCGATTCTTTCACCAGGCCGCCGGCCGTCCATTCGAGCTGCATCGCTTCCTGGCCGAAGTCAACCGACACGGGACCAGACATTCCGCCCGCGCGGTATTCCTCCATCTTGCGAGACAGCTTCGGCAAGGTCACTTCCGTGACCTGGCCGGAATAATTGAACCCGTCTTCGAACAGGTTGAAATCCTTCAGTTTGTTGGGCATCCCCATTTTTCATACTCCTTTCAATAGATGCGAAAGGCGGCCGGTCAGACCGCCATTGCTTATGCGGAAACGCGGGCGCTGAAATCGGCCAGATACTGGTCGGTGATACGCTGTTGCAGCAGCAGGTTTTCCAGGGGCGGCACCGGCGTGTAGTTGTAGTCGATGGTCAGCTTGCCCGACTTCAGCGAGTCCACATCGTTGAACTCTTCATCGAACCAGGCTTCACCGTCGATGATGTAGCCGCTGGCGCGCAACTGTCGGAATTTGTTATTGATGCTGGCCAGGATGTCCCGGACCAGGGACGGATTGAGCGGCTTGTCGACGAATTCGAACATCGCCTCGGCGATGGTGTCACGCAGAACCTGCGCGGTCCGGGTGTAGCTCTCGAATGGGAAATAGCCGCCCTGTGCCTCGCAGGTACGGGAACCCCAAAAGCGGTAGCCGCTCATGTTGATCAGCGTGGTGACCTCTTTCGCGTTCAGAATGCCCGCATCGGTCGCCGGGTCCTGCAGGTCCCAGGAGACATCCTTGCTGATGCCGGTCGGACCATTGATGACCATATTGGAAATGGTCTTGTGCCATCCGATGGTCTCGTCCAGCTTGGCGCGCATGCCCAGCGCATAGCAGACTGCGGAGATACTGGAGTCCGCCTTTTGCTCCGAATCCCAGTCGAGGAACTCGGGCCAGATCAGCATCAATTCGCGCTGGCCAAACTGGCCACGGTAGTTCGTCGCCTCCACGGCGGTGGCACCGCGTGCATAGGCATACACGAAAGCGCGCAGGGTCTGAGCGATGCTCACCAGCTCATTGGTCACCGCCTGGCTGTCTAGCCCCGGCGCGCCCAGGATGCGCGGCTTGAAACCGAACTTGCTCTGCGCAGCTAGCAATGCCTGGGCGCCGGTGTATTTACCGTCGCTTACGCCGCCGATCACGTTGTTGCTCAGTTCTGCCGGATCGTCGGACTCTTCCACGCGGACCACAATGGTCAGTGGCTTGGCCTGCTTGCCGATGGCCTTCAAGGTGCGCAGCAGCGTACCGGATTTGCCGGCCTTGCCTTGTGCAGCGATGACGTTGGTCAGTAGGACAGGGACATTCAGCGGGAAGGCGGTCGGATCCGCGTCGTCTGCCGTGGCGATCAAGCCAATGACGGCGGTCGAGATGGTGCGGATCGGTCGGCTACCCTCGTTGACCTCGACAACCCGTACGCCGTGGTGATAATCAGTTGCCATTGTTCATGCTCCTTTGGTTTCAGTGCGGCTTTCGCCGGATTTCAGATTCGGTACTGCAAGGTGCCGCTCATGGAGAAAGGCGCAAACTCAGCAATGCGAGCGCGGCCGACGATAGGGAGGGCAGCACCACGTCCAGCACTTGCCACTTGTCCCAGGTCCAGGGAAACCACCCATAGCCCCAGGACGCTGCCGGATCGGTGGCATGGCCGTGCAATTCCTCGACTTCCAGCTTTTTGCGCGACCAGTACCACACCACTACCGCAAGCACGCCGGCTGGGGCGCCGCACAGTAGTGCGACCGGTGGCTGGATCAGTAGACCTTCCAGACAGTGCGAAAGGCTCAGGCGCCAGCGGGCGCCCCCAAACCAGATAATGAGTTTTGCGAGCATGCTTAAGCCCCTGTGTATTGAACGAAGCACAGCGCGAAATACGGCGGCAAATTGCTGATGTCCGCGCCGCCGCCGGTATTGGCCGCACTGGCCGTAACTCCTGTTTTGCTACTGGTGGTGTGCTGCGGCGAGGTCGCACCGATCGTTTGCCCACCGCTGATGTTTTGGCCGCTCTGGTAGGAACCAGGGTTGTAAGTGGTCACGTCGTGATAGTGGCCAGGATCGTTGACCGTGATCGCGTGCGTGTGTGACGGCAACTGCGCAGCCGACAGCTTGTAAGAAGCTGCGCCGCCCGTCGCTCCAGCGGCATAGGCGCCGCCTGCGGCCACAATGAACCTGTCGGAGAGGTTCGACGTACCATTGGCGCCGGTGGCGAGATGCCAACCCGCTCCCCATGCTGCAGCGACGGCCGCCTCTGTCGCTTGGCCCGACCACATACGCACCTCACCGAGGACCGGAGATATGCCGGCCACGTCACTGCGGCTGGCCAAGATGGCGGACGCCGGCAAGCCGCTCCATACCGCATCGGCCGGTGCAGCGGCGATTACATCCGCTGTGATGCCATATCGGTTGGTCGGCGCCATCTCCAGCAGCACAGTGCGCCAGGCGTTCGCGACAGGGCCGTTCGGATCGGTACTCAAATTAACGTACACCTCGGATACACCGGTGGTCACGCCACTGACATGCGTCTTATAGGTAGAGACGTATTGCATCGCGCGATCTACCGCCGATCCACGGACTGAAACGATGCTGATATCACCTTGCTTGACCGCAAATTCGATCACGACCACCGAAGCGCTGGAACCGTAGCCCAGGTGGAGCCGGAATAGCCACTGCGCCGAGCTGGCGCCTACCGGCACATTGGCCAGGCGCAGAATTGCAGTGGTGGCATTGATCGTCCCGGACAGCAGCGTTCTCCATGGCGCGCTATCGTCTAGGGCGGCCGCCACAAACTCAGTGGTCGCGAGCTGCTTGGACGCAGTACCGAGCGGCGCGGTATCTGCCTTTGGCGTGCCGGTGAAAGTCGGCGAGGCTAAAGGTGCCTTCTGCGCCAGCGCATTGGTCACCGTGGCGGAAAAATTGGCGTCGTTACCCATGGCGTCCGCCAGTTCCTTGAGGGTATCGAGTGCCGAGGGAGCATTCCCGACCAGGGATGCGATTTCACTGCGCACAAAGGCGGTCGTGGCCAGCTGGGTGTTATTGGTGCCGGAAGCAGCCGTAGGCGCTTTTGGCGTGCCGGTAAAAGTCGGCGAAGCCAAATCGGCCTTGAGGGCCAAAGCCTTGACGGCGAACTCGGTCGTTGCCAACTGGGTGGTGCTAGTACCCGGCGCGGCTGTGGGCGCCTTCGGCACGCCAGTAAAAGTCGGCGATGCCAAGGGCGCCAAGTCAGGATGCTTGTGGTCCTTGGGAGCAGCATAGACGACGATGGCGTCATCCACGTACTTGCGCGTAGCCAGTACCACAGTGGGATCAATCTTCAGCTCAATGGCCGATGTGCTGGCCACCAGTAGAACGATGCGGATCTGTTGATCCTTGCCCGATCCAGACGCGAGCGCCGGTTTCAGGCTTGGCGGGCAATTCGCGACAATGATCAAGTCGCCGTCTTCATCGAAGACGCCAATCTCGCGCACCCACCAGCCGCCCACCTCGGCAGGCAGAACCTGCTCGATGATTAGCTGGCTGGGGTCATTCTCGTCGGGAAAGATCGTATTGATCAGTGCCCGGCGCTGTTCATTGACCAGGGCCTTTTGCTTGCGGCTGGGGATCGGGGTTTCCCCGTTGCCGTCGCCGACCGCCATATATTTGAGCTTCAGCGGTTCGCCCAGGGCAATCGCCTTGGCAATCTTGGCTTCGCCGATTTCAGTTGGAAGAGAGTAATAGTCGCTCATGGGTAGATGGTCATGACTTCAATGAGGTGGGCAGCGGTGCCGATGTGAATTCTTCCGGCAGATTCAAGGTGGCCAGGAATCCAGGGGTAGACGGTTATGGCCTCACCCATTTGCACCAGGCCACCGATATAGATAGCGCCGCGCGATTCGAGGTGGATACGCAGGCCGGTCAGGTGGCGCGATAGCGGCTTGGCGTCGTCAATGAGCCGTTCCATCTCGGCGAACATCTCTTCGGTGATGCCGGTTTCCAGTACGCCAACATCGAGCGCGAAGGTGCCACGCCGGCCAGGCGGGTCTGTCTGCCACCATTCGGTGATCTTGATCACGTAGCCCAGCGACTCGACCACGCCACGAACGGCGGCGATAGTGCCCTTGTGCTGATGGATATACCGGGACGCCTTGATGGTCTTGCGTTTGATTGCCTCGGACCAGCCATCGTCCCAGCGGTCTACCGAAAATGACCAGGCGAGGAAGGGCAGCAAGGCCACGGGACAGCGGTCCGGGTTCCAGAGGTCCCGAAGCGGCACCGGCGTCTTGGCCAGTTCTGCGCAGGCGCATGCAAGGGCACGTTCCAGCGCAGTGGTGTTCGGGGGCAAGGTAGGCACCGGGTTATACATCGTCGATCTCTTCCAGCACCTCGGCAGTGATCGTGATGGCGGTACAGCGGGCGGCCTGCGTCCTGCCGCACAGGATGTCGGCCGTAGGCGATTTGATGAGCACGTTGCGCACTCCCTCGACCTTGAGCGCCGCCACGTAGGCATTCCGATAGACGCTGTAGCCAAGAGGGCGCGCGGGATTTGCCATGGCGGCAGCGTTCGCCCTTGCGGCGCTGATCGCAATAGGCGCCTCGGGGCGCTTCTCGACATACACGACCGCTTCCAACACGTAGTCGGTGACGTCCCCTTGCACCACCGATACAAGATCACCCAGCGGGCGCACATCCTCGGCCGACAGCGCGTCTTCTACCGCCTGCAGCACTTCGGGTGCTGCCTTCCAGTCAGCAGAGGTCGCCAAGACAGCCACCACTACCTCGCAGGGCGCCGGGCTGACGGCACGGGCATCAAGCACCCGACCATCGGCACTGCGCGCATGGAATTCGTAGGCATTGCGTGGGCCGGCCGTGGACAGAGCGTCCGGTGCTTCCTGGATGCGCAGGCGGTATGCATCGTCGTCTTCGCGCACTTCCTCCACCGGAGGCGAGGCGTCCGGATCGGCCTCGATCAGCACCAGGCGCTTGACGTTGGTGTTTGCCCCGATCTGGTCAAGGTCAGCATCAATGGCGAAGGGGAGCATGACCGCCCGGGCGGCATCATTGACACGGTTGCGCAGCAGCAGCTCTTGATAGGCGTTCTCCTGCAGCAGCTTCGTGGCCGGCTCCGACTCAAGGGACAGCACTTTGGCGGCGGCTTCGCGCTGTTCCTGTGGCAGCAGCGCCAGCACGGCCGCCTTGCGATTGGCAAGGATGGTCTCGTAGTCCAGGGTCTCCAGCACCTGCGGCGCCGGCAACAGGGAAAGGTCGATAGGAGAGCTCATTGCATGGCCCCTTCGCGGACCTGCACCGAGAATTCGATTGCCCTTCCGTTGGTCACTGCCTGCAGCACGACCGAAATCGCCCCCGTTGCGTCACGGTTCAGATTGACCGCCGACAGGGAAATCCGCGGCTCCCACAGCGCCAGGCGATAGGCCACGGCAGCATAGATGCGCATGACGGTAACCCCATTCAGGGGCTGGTCGATCAATTCAGGGATTTCCGACCCATAGGCGCGCCGGTAGATGCGGGTGCCCAGGGGCGTCATGAGGATGTCGCGCACGGACTGGCGGATGTGATCCAGCAGTGACATGCTGCGGCCGGTAGATGCGTCCATGGCGATCATGGCACGGGTCCTCCCGACTGTTCATCGCCGCGCTTGACTTCACTATGGGCATGGCCACGCAAGCTGATAGGGCCGGCCGTCACATCGCCCGTGGCCGCTACGTCCCCATCGATGGTCATGGCAGCCCCACCGCCGCCGCCCTCTACCTTGGCGCCTTGCTTCAATGCGCTGAAGCCCTCCACCAGCAGATTGCCCTTGATGGTCACGTCGCCGGTGCAGGTAGTTTGTGGCGCATCGGCGGTCACGGTATCTGCCTTGACCAGCGCCGATCCACCCGCCGGCAGAATGGCCGACAGCGCATGCGTGCTGAAATCGTAGAGCACTACGGCGCCATCAGGGTAGTGAATGGAGCGAACCTTGATATTGGATTGAGGCGCCGGCGACTCGGCCGAGAACAGGCCGGCCAGGACTTTGCCCTGCGACAGATCGCCGTTCGGCGAAAAGACGATGACCTGCTCCCCGACGGAAGGCGGAGACCAGTGGACAACATCCCCGGCGCGCAGCGCGATCCATTGCAGCCAGGTGGTCAGCAGCGAAGGTGACAAGCGCACGCGCACCTTGTCCGCCTTGATCTCTGCGATCTTGCCGGTGCGGATCAAATTTGGGATGGTGCGAATGAGTTCAGAGAGGTCGGGCGTCATGCAATCCATGTTGCCGGATCGCGCGCGGGAAGGCACTTGGCGGTGGGTTGATATCCGCCTTATCGACTCTCAAAAAACAAATCAGCTTGTCTCTGCTGGTTGGTGGAAGCTTATGTGAATAAGCTAGTTACCAGGAATTTTTCTATGCATGCAACTATTTAATATTGTCGTTCGATGCAGCAGTGAGATCCGAGTATTCGGCTATGTACATTTCGACCTGGAGGCTCCTCGTTCTCATGTCTACAAGCAGTGCCCTCAGCGCTCTCATACTATCTCGGCACTGTTGGCGGTCTGTTGGAACTCCCATATTGAGGCTTACGGCCGACGCTAGCACAGCCGCGCATTCTCTATTTAATCGTTCCAGTTCAACTACTTGATTCACGAATTTTTTCTTCTGTTCCATTTCCATCCCGCCAGCTAAGTACAGTGGAGCAATTTGACAAATACTTTCCACTCAGCAGTTTATCGTAACGATAAGTCGCTTGTGAGATGTCCCAAGATGCTCCGGCGAAGCTCAACAATATCGCCTGCCGAAAAACCTAGCAGTGTCCGGACAGGGTATTTGTAATTCGGCCCACGCGGCGCTACCGCGTCGGATAACCCCTCATGATGCACGCGAGCAATGCGCGCCACCTTTCCAAAAAAGCCGACCGATGCCTGGTCCGCATCCGCCCGGATTTGCAGATAGGTATTCGTACGCAGCTTGCTGAACATAGCTGCTTTCTGCCGCTTGATCCGTCCGGATTTAATGCGTAGTTCCTTGCGATTCTTGCGCGCCGGATAGGGCGTGCCGTCCGGCGCCACTTGCTGCGCGATCAGGCGGGCGCGCTCGCGCCGCAAGTCGTTGGCAACCTTTCGTACGAGCTGGCGCCGCTGTGCCGGCTGCAGCTTAGCAATGAGGGCGCCGGCCCATTCTTCCAGGCGTTGCAGATCATCACTCATGGCAACTTCGGCACATCCCACTCGGCCAGCAGGTTATCTCCCTGGTAGAGGCGCCAGAAATCATCAGGAAAAGGTGGAGTGAGCTGCGGCTCGGCCACATGAGCGATTTCCAGGCGGCCACCGTCGTGTCGCTTCACGATTGTGCGCTCGGTGAGCGCCAGCTTGATGGACAAGTCCAGAGATGTGGCGCTGTTCATGTCCACCTCGAAACGTATCGCCTTTTTGGCATTCTCAGGATTGGCGAAGGCCTCGCGCTGATGAACCCGCATCCAGGCCAGCAGCGGCACGAACACCAGATCCAGGTCCAGCCCGATATCGGTCAAGATCAGGTTCAGCACATAGTCATACTCGAAGGAAAGACCCGCCGTGCCGGTGGCGCGCGATCCGCCCTCGTCGATGAAGATGTGTAGCTTGTCCGGATTCTGCGCCAGATCCTTAATGGCTTTGCGCAGATAGTCTCGGAGATTGTTGGGCTTGTACATTCAGTTTCTCGCGCAAGGCGTTGTAGGCGTCGATCAAGGCATTGCTTTGTCGGATGGCGTCATCACCTTCGCTGGCGATGTTGTCAAGAAATTCTGCTGCCGCTGGCGTAAGTTCGGCTCGCGCTTCTTGGCCAGGTCGGCCGGCAGTGCCGGTATCTGCGCAACCGGGCCCGGTGGGCACTGAAGCGATGACGGGGACTGACAGCCGGATAGCGCCACTGCGCACACCAGCAATAAAGGTGTCTTTCTCATTGCGTGCAGCATCCCTTTCATTGGTGAGTCTGTCGGTGATGGCCTGGATGGCGTCGCGTGCGTTGCGCTCGGCCTGCAGCACCTGTTGCGTACGCTCGGCCCGGGCATCAGCGGCAGCCTGATTGGCGTTGGCAATGCCGGCTTTCAGGTTGTCGATATCCGCATTCTTTCGCCAGCCCTGAATCGTCCACGCCGCGGCAAAGGCCACGGCAAGAAAACTGGTGCCGAGCAAGACGCGCAGGCGCGTGCGCCATTTTTCCGTGAGCGTCATGCCAGCACCCCGCCAGCTTCCACGAAGGCAAGGTGCAGTTCCTCGCTGGTCTTCAGGGTGGGCAGCACTATGGCCTCACCGCCTTCCCGAATGAATGCCTTTTCCAGATCGATATAGCGGTGCTCGAATTGGCCATAGCCAGCGCCCGGCAAGGAAGCCCAGAGGTTTTAGCATTTGGG
>PJUA01000461.1_pt1 | contig 21913 bp, 22 predicted proteins | sample 1512151 | NCBI WGS metagenome assembly PJUA01 (sample SAMN08177678, study PRJNA422409) | Soil metagenome, whole genome shotgun sequencing project. | isolation source: Soil enriched on filter paper: beechwood xylan treatment | place: USA: Madison | collected 2015-01-15
GGTTGGCACGGTGCCCATTTATCAGGCGCTGGAGAAGGTAAACGGTAAAGCCGAGGATTTAAACTGGGAGGTTTTCCGGGATACGCTCATTGAGCAGGCGGAGCAAGGCGTCGATTATTTTACGATCCATGCGGGAGTGCTGCTTCGCCATATTCCGCTTACAGCCAAAAGAGTGACGGGAATCGTATCTAGAGGCGGCTCCATTATGGCGGCCTGGTGTCTGGCCCACCACAAGGAAAACTTCCTGTACACGCATTTCGAGGAAATATGTCTCATCATGAAGCAATACGATGTAACGTTTTCGTTAGGAGACGGTCTGAGGCCGGGGTCTATTGCCGATGCCAACGACGAAGCCCAATTTGCGGAGCTGGATGCTCTGGGGGAGCTGACCAAAATCGCCTGGCGTCATGATGTGCAGGTGATGATCGAAGGACCTGGTCATGTTCCGATGCATCTGATCAAGGAAAACATGGACCGTCAACTGGCAGTTTGCGACGAAGCGCCTTTTTACACCTTGGGGCCGCTGACCACTGACATTGCGCCTGGCTATGATCATATTACCTCTGCGATCGGGGCAGCGATGATCGGCTGGTTTGGCACAGCTATGCTATGTTATGTGACGCCTAAGGAGCATTTGGGACTGCCGAACAAAGAGGACGTCAAGGAAGGCGTTATCACGTACAAAATTGCGGCGCATGCAGCGGACCTTGCCAAAGGCCATCCACGGGCTAAAATTCGCGACGACGCGTTGTCCAAGGCGCGGTTTGAATTCCGTTGGCGGGATCAGTTCCATCTGTCGCTTGATCCGGAGCGGGCGATGGCTTATCACGACGAAACGCTGCCGGCGGAGGCGGCCAAATCGGCTCATTTCTGCTCTATGTGCGGCCCCAAATTTTGCAGCATGCGCATTACGCAGGACATTCGCGAATACGCAGAGCAAAACGGTCTGGAGACACGGGAAGCGATTGAAGCCGGGATGAAGCAAAAAGCGGAGGACTTCAAAGCCGCCGGCAGCTCCATCTATGCGTGACGCAACCCCCCGCCCGCACATGAATGATTCCTCCACCGGGCGGCATGCCGAAGACAAGGCAATAACGGAGCGGTATTCCCGCCAGATTGCTTTTGCGCCTATAGGGGAAAGAGGACAAAATCGTCTGGCTTCTGCGACGGTGCTGATCGTTGGCTGCGGGGCGCTGGGGGCAAGCCTTGCCCAGCATATGGTCCGGGCGGGCGTGGGAAGGATCATTATTGCGGACCGCGATTATGTGGAACCCAGCAATTTGCAGCGTCAGGTGTTGTTCGATGAGTCCGACGCGCGGGCAGCCTTGCCAAAAGCGGCTGCCGCTGCTGAGAAATTAAGGCGGATCAACAGCGAAATTCATATCGAGGCCCATGTGGCGCATGTAGGGATTGATAACGTCTGGATGCTGACAGAGGATGCCGATCTTGTGCTTGACGGAACGGATAACACGGGCACAAGACTGCTGCTAAGCGATGTTTGCTTTCAATTGGGCATTCCGTTTGTTTACGGAGGCGTGGTTGGCTCTAGGGGAATGAGCGCACTGCTCCTTCCAGATACAACGGCATGTCTTCGCTGTCTGATCGGCAACGAGGATGCCGCAGGGGAGACGGAGGGCTGCGATACGGCCGGCGTATTGTCTCCCGTCGTGGAATTTATTGCTTCGCTTCAAGCGGTTGAAGCGCTTAAATGGCTTTCAGGCAATGGAGAAGAAGTGAGAAAATCGTGGCTATCTGCGGATTTGTGGAGTTTTGGCGTGACGGAGGCGGCTTTGCCAAACCCTTCGCCAGGCTGTCTGCATTGCGCCCCCGGGCGAGTTCGGCGGCGTTGTGATGAACGGAAAGAACAGAGTGCCTCCAGGCCCCGTTATTATATGCCGCCTATTGTATTATGCGGCAGAAACTCTGTACAGGTAACGCTTGAGGCGCCTCTTCCCACGGATCAGGCGGAAGCCGCGCTAAAAGCGAATCCTTCCGCGAAATTGACTCGAAACCGTTATTTGCTTAAGGCGGAGTGGGAGAACGGCGAAAGTCTGGTTTATTTTCCGGATGGAAGGGTTCTGGTGCAGGGTACAACGGATGCCGATCGGGCGCTGGCGCTCTGCAAGAGGCTCTACCATCAGTCAAGCCGAACATAATAGATCAACACTAAGCAGCCTGTTGTTTAAACGTATGGAGAGGAGGGCGCGAGATGTCCGAGATTAAAAATTGGCGAGATTTTCGTCTTTATGTTATTACAGCCGCCGATTGCCATCCCGGCAGGGAGCTGATTCAGGTTATGGAGCAAACGCTGATTGGCGGCGCCGATATGCTGCAGCTTCGCAACAAGACGGGGTCCAAAAGGGAGGTGCTGGAGCAAGCGAAGGCGTTGAGGGAATTGACAAGCAAATACGGCGTTCCGTTTATAGTAAACGACCATCCCGATATCGCTTTGGAGGCGGAAGCCGACGGCGTTCATCTGGGACAGGAGGATATGCCGATTGCAGAAGCAAGGCAGCGATTGGGCAGCGGCAAAATAATTGGTATCTCAACGCAATGCGTAGAGCAAGCGCTGGCGGCGCAGGCGGCAGGGGCGGATTATATCGGCGCAGGCCCGGTTTTTCCAACCCGGACCAAGCCGGACCGTGCGGCGGTTACGACGGAGTATATCCGGCAAGCTGCCGAGGCGGTGTCGATTCCGGTTGTGGCGATTGGCGGCATTACGCCGGATAATGCGGACACGGTGCTGGCGGCGGGAGCGAAACGGCTTTGCGCGGTTTCCGCCATCGTCGGCAGCGAAGATCCGGCAGCCGTGTGCCTGGCATTAAGGAAAACTATTGCGGCAGCCGGGGGATGGCAGCAGCGCCTTGTTACGCTTAATGGTTTGGCGCATCCTACGAGTGCGTCCCGTCTGGACGAGCTGATCCATCTACTTGGTCAAGGGGATAAAAGGCTGGTTGCGGAATTGGATGGAGCCGTGGTGCCGCGAGGCCAATGGGGGAGAACTCTTTTGTCCGAGGGAGCAAAGCTTGAGCTGATTCAATTTGTGGGAGGGGGCTAAATATGACAAAACACGAAAGCGAGCGGGTAAGCAAGCAGTTAGAGTCTCAACTGCCCGGGGAAACAGTAAACTCCTCTCCTTTTTCGTCAGGGCCAGCTCAAGCCAATGTAGGACAGGACTGTTTGTTGCTTGGTGGGCAACGCCTGCACTCCCGTTTTTTGATGGGAACGGGCCGTTTCCCCAGTCCCTGGGTGCTTCAGGAGGCGCTGAAGGCATCTGGGGCGGAGGTCATTACGTTTGCAGTTCGCAGGGTCAATATGGACAGCGTGGAGGATGATTCCATACTTCAGCATGTAACGGAGCGCCAATTGACTTATTTGCCCAACACCTCCGGGGCCAAAACCGCAGATGAAGCCGTGCGCATCGCAAGGCTTGCCCGTGCGGCGGGGCTGGGCAACTGGATCAAGGTTGAAATCAGCGGCAATCCAAGGACGCTTCTGCCAGATCCGTTCGAGACGATGAAAGCAACCGAAAGGCTGGCAAAGGACGGCTTTGTTGTGCTCAGTTATACCTCTGACGATCCCATCCTGTGCAAGCGGCTGGAGGAAGCGGGAGCAGCGGCCGTTATGCCGGGCGGTTCTCCGATCGGGACGGGACTGGGTTTGCTTAATCCCTACAACCTGGGGCTTATTGTGGAGGAAGCCAACGTTCCCGTAATCGTGGACGCCGGCATAGGCTCGCCCAAGGATGCCGCAGAAGCGATGGAGCTGGGGGCAGCTGCCGTTTTGGCCAATACGCCAATAGCCAAAGCTACTGATCCCGTTGTAATGGCGCGAGCATTCCGGCTCGCGATTGAAGCGGGGCGTTTGGCAAAATTAGCCGGCAGGATACCGAAGAAGAGATATGCCTCTGCCAGCAGCTCGGAAAGCGGCTCCCTGTTTGGCGCAAGCCTTCCACCAAAAATCCCAACCGCGAAGGGGGTTGCGTGGTAAGCGTGCTGCCACAGGAAACGGTTGTGCTAGGCGGAGGTATTATAGGGCTGTCCTGCGCTTTTGAAGCAGCGCGCCGGGGAAATAAGGTGACGCTGCTGGAAAGCGGCGAGCTTGGCGGCCAGGCTTCGGGAGCGGCGGCAGGCATGCTGGCTCCCTTTTCCGAAAATACGGAGCAGCCCGATCCATTTTTTCAGCTGAGCCTGAACAGCCTGCGGCTTTTTCCGGAATGGGTACGGGATGTCGAGGAGGTGTCCGGTATCAAAGCCGAGCTAATGCACACGGGAAGCCTGTCGCTCATTCAGCATGAAGCGGATTTGCTGCCGGCCCAAAGCCGCCTGGCCTGGCAAAACCAATGGGGAGCGGGGGCGGAGCTTGTGCAAGGGCGCGCCTTGCGCCATTTGGAGCCGCAGCTGTCTCGGCATATTGAAGCTGCGGTATTTAATCCGGAGGAAAGCCACGTTTATGCGCCAAAGCTGGTAGCCGGGCTAATCCAGGCTTGCCGCAGACTTGGCGTGACGCTGAGTCAGCATACCGGAAAGCTGGCAAGGCTGGAGCTTCGGCAAGGAGGCGGCGCTGTAATACAAATGATAAATCTGGAGAAAGAGATACAATGTGATTCCCTGCTGCTGTGCTCGGGAGCATGGGCCGGCGAACTGGAGAGCTGGCTTGGCATTACCATTCCCGTTCATCCCATTCGGGGACAGATTTGCTCCTATCCAGGCAGTGCCGAGGAACTCCGTCATATGGTGTTTTCCAGCCAGGCTTATTGGGTGGGCAAGCAAAATGGAGAAATCGTCTGCGGAGCGTCGGAGGATGTGGCCGGATTTGCAACCGGAGTAACCGAAAAGGGGATTGCCCGTCTGACGTCTGCAAGCAGCAGTTTATATCCCTTTTTGGATAATCGGGCCTTGATACGGCGGTGGGCGGGCCTGCGGCCTGCAACCCGGGACGGTTTTCCGCTTTTGGGCAGAGTTGCTGGAAGGAGCGGTATTATTATGGCTGCGGGCCATTATCGGAACGGTATATTGCTAAGTCCCGTTTCGGCCAAGCTGGCGATCGACGAACTGGAGGGACGAAGCCGCTCCGACGAACTGCGCCCCTTTTCGCCTAATCGCTTCACATACAATTAAAGTCCAGAAAGGGCAGGTGTCCAAACGGGGAAGAGAAAGCATCATATACTATTCCAGTGAGTACGGAACTGAACTTCTGGAGGTGTGAAGATGATTTCTCATATTCCCGATAGCGAACTGCTGGACAAGGATGGAATCGTAACGCGCCTGCAGCTTGCCTTGCAGGAGAAAAAGTCGTTTTCTTTTGTCAGAATCGGCGATGGCGAAAACTTTGTTCTCTCCCAGGACTCTGTTTATCCCATGGAAAAAACATTGGAGCAGCAGTGGGTCAAGGAAGCCAATAAAGGCAGAAAGGGCGTCAGGCTGCCCGACCTGGTCCTGCGAGACCGGCTGGTGGAAGCGATTCGCGAGGCGGATATCGTTGGCGTGCTGGCTACTCATGATAATGTCATTCGCGCCCATCCTACACATAAACGCAGATTAACCAACAGCATATTCGACTATTTCAAGCTGCAGCCTCCCGTGCTGGCTAATGCGATTGTAAACAGGGATCTGCTGTATCATGCGCCGTTTTGGCAAATGCTCAAGGATCAGGGAACGCGATTGGCGCTTATATCCCGATGGGCCGGCTCCGCCAAGCAGCGCCTGATTCGTCCGCCATATGAGCTGCAGGTTTCTTTTACGCTGCCTTTTGAGCGTTATCTCATGCTGGATGACACGTTGAAGGTGCTGGAGGAACGGAAGGACGAGTTTGATCTGGCGCTTGTGTCCTGCGGAGTCAACGCGGTTGTGCTGACCCATGAAATCAAAAAAAGGACGGGAAAAGCGGCCATTGATTTTGGCATCGCTTCGCAAATTATTTCCTCTGTTAAAATATAATGCCGCAAGAACCTTCAAAACCACTTCGTGAAAAGTGGCTTGGAAGGTTCTTTTTCATTATATAGACCAGCGCAGCACGACGCCGGCTTGCGTTAATCCGCCGCCAAAGCCGTACAGCAGCAAGAGATCCTTCTTTTTGACTGTCCCGCTGCGCACAGCCTCGCTAAGAGCAAGCGGAATGGATGCTGCTGATGTATTGCCATAATAGGTGATGCTGGACAAAACCTGCTCAGGCTCAAACCCCGTCCTCTCGCACATGGCGTCGATAATACGCTGGTTGGCGCTATGAGGCACAAACCAGTTGATGTCGCGTGGGGTCATGCCGCTATTTTGGATCAATTCCTCGATGCCCTGTGTGACCTGGCTAACCGCCCAACGGTAAACCTCCCGGCCATTTTGCACAATCTTCCCGCTGGTTTGGAGAGGCTGGCCGTTCAGCGTTGAGGAAAGGTTGCTTAAATATAGATGATGGCCGCCTTGCCCATTTGTATGGCTGTAAGCCGCCAGCAATTGGCCATTGCCATCTGGTGAAGCCTCCAGCAAAACCGCGCCAGCCCCATCGCCGAATAAAATACAGGTGGTTCGGTCGGTGTAATCCGTAATTTTGGACAAAGCATCCGCGCCTACGATCAATATCTTCCGATATAACCCCGACAGCAGCAGACCATTGGCCATTTGCAGAGCAACCGCAAATCCGGCGCAGGCCGCCTGCAGGTCGGCGGAGCCGCATGCAGCTATGCTGTAGCGTGCCTGTACCCTCGACGCCATGCTGGGGAAAATCGTCTCCGGCGTGGAGGTGGCCACAAGAATATAATCCACATCCTCAAGCGTTGAACCGTAACGGTCCACCATATCGTCGATAGCGCCAAATATAAGGTCAGCAACGCCTTCATCGCTTGCCGAAATGCGACGCTCCAGAATGCCTGTCCGTTGTCTGATCCATTCGTCGGAGGTTTCTACCATGGTTTCAAGGTCCGCATTGCTTAGTATTGTGGATGGTACATAGGATCCGATTGCGGTAATCATGCTGTTGGATGCCATCATGAATAATCACTCTCCTCATTTATTAGTACCAAGTACTAATACTTGATACTAATATATACGCGCAAAAGGCGGCTGTCAATAGAGCTTTTGCGATTGATGAATACCGTTGATGCTGTCCGCAAAACATAACCGTGAAAGCTGATGGCAAAGAAGTTGCGGAAAGACAGAGGAGGTAGTCATTGATGTCAAGCAAAATAAGGCTTCGGCCTTTCATCGCAGCTCTGCTACTGAGTGGAGCCGTTGCCGCGCTGGCTGGCGGCTGCGGAATGGAAAAGGTGGGCGATCTCGGTAATAAAAATATTCGGGGCAATAGTGTGCGTTACGATGCCAATGGTAACCTGCTGCGGGATAAACGGTTTGCCGACGATCAAAGAAACGATATGAACCGGGTTAACGGAAACCGGCTGCACAGCAACAATCTAATCGGTTCCCACAAAAATTATAGAATCGAAATGAATGGGGAGGTATCCAATAAGCTGACAGAGGAGCTTGCGCCCGTAAAGGCGTCCTACGTGCTGCTTGCCAACCAAAATGCATACGTTGCTTTGTCGCTAAACGAATCGGAGGCCAAAGGCAACGCCAAAACCTGGAGCCGAACCGGAATAAGCATGCTTGGAGAAGGCGACGCGTTGCCATCTAAAGGGCTTAGAAGCCTGTCAACCGGTGAGGAAAAGCTGAGCGATACAATAAGGGCGGAGGTAGAGGTTATTGTCAAAAGGCTTCGCCCCGATGTAGAGCATGTATACATTTCCGCACATCCCGAATTTGTAGGGCGGTTAAACGCTTATATGAACGACGCCAAGGCGGGGTATCCTGTTCAAAATTACATTATGGAGTTTAACGCGCTGGCAGAACGGATTTTCCCGGCTGGCTCCAAGCCAACCAGCGAAGAGCTGCTACGGCCGTATGGCGGACGAGGCGGAAGATTGCTGGAATAGCCTGAGGGGACGGCAAAGAGGACCGGAGGGGAAAGGGTATCTTGAGGGCGAGTTTTTTTGCCCGCTTTTATCCACTAAAAAATTGGATCAAAATAAAGCGGACAAATAGGTTTGAGCTTCCAAGACACCCTTTTCCGGTAGGTACCGGTTTTGCTGAATCATTATTCACCGTAACAGACTTTTTGGACAGGCCCTTTTTTGGGAAATCCGTATAAAATAAATATAGTTGTTATTTATTATCCGTTCCTGAGTAGAATCACCTAAAATAATGATGTAATTTCATGAGGCTAAGGGGGCAATATAGTTGAAGATACGTTTTGCAACAGAAGCAGACTATGGGACAATCCGAACTCGTGATCATCATATTTCTGAAGATATTATTCTAAACAAAATTAATCAAAAGGAAATTTATGTTTTGCAGAATGGAGACAATGCCATCATCGGCTGGTTGAGATATGGACTTTTTTGGGATAACACTCCTTTTATGAATATGTTATGGGTTGACGAGCCCTATAGAGGCAAGGGTGCGGGAAAGCTGCTGGCTCTTTTTTGGGAAGAGCAAATGAAGAAATCGGGCGTTAACCTAATTATGACATCCACACAGGCGGATGAAGATGCCCAGCATTTTTATAGGAAGCTGGGATACCTTGATGCAGGCTGCCTGATTCTTGATACACAGCCCCTGGAAATAATCTTGACTAAGAAGCTAATATGAATGCCTATCCCTTAAAAGGTTCGTCATGTCCCGGTATAATCCAATCAGGAGAAAGCGCTTTAATTTTTTTGATAGTGTCCTTGGCTTGCTCCGGATTTTCGGAAATCGGATGAACCTCGACATGCTCATAATATTCCTTAGCCAATACGGCATCGGCGGCAATTATTATGCGCTGCCCCTTATGCTTGAATAGTACGGATGTATGGCCCAGAGTGTGGCCAGGCGTTTCCAGAATGCTGAGCCCGTCTATAATTTGACCCTCTACGGGCTGGAAACGCTCCATAAGCTCTTTGTCTATACCGGATAATCTACCTTGCCAGTTGGTTAGCTCATGCCTGCTTGCAAGCCAGCGGGCTTTCGGAAACAAGCTGGCGCAGCGAAAATGGTCAGGATGGAGGTGGGTTGCATAGATCAGGTCGATCTGGTCAACATGTACCCCTGATTTTTTCAGCGCCAGGCTTAGCAAATCCTCGCGCCAGCCGGGATCAACCAGTACCCGGACTCCTTGTCCGCTCACCAATGTCGTTGAACAAATGATGTCTCTTTTTTCATTGGGATAACGATAGTTGTTTGTTGATAATTGCCCGGTTATTAACACTTCATAGTCAAAATGTTCCATAAGCAGATCCTCCTATAATGGCCTTCTCCATAATAAAGTCATCCATTACATAACCGTTGCCGATATCTCCGACCTGCTCGCGAATCTTAACAAACCCCTTTTTTTCGTATACGGCTATAGAAGCAGTATTGTAGCGGTTGACGGTCAGCCAGATTGTGTTCAAACCGCGCGTGTTGCATAACTGCTCCAGAAAGGTTATTGCCCTGCTCGCGGCCCCTTTTCCCCGATGCTTTTTCAGAACATACAATTTGCTTAAAAATAACGCGCCGTCCTTTTCCGCAACGGCAAAATAGCCAAGAGGAGCTTGCTGCTCGGTCATCAAGTAATAAACCAGCTCCCCGCGCCGAATTTGGGAGGATATGGCCTCCTGAGACTGGAACTTGTCCAGCATATAGGAAATTTGTTCCGATGAGATCAAGCTAGTGTAATATTCATGCCAGATTTCATTCGCCATTGCTGCCAAAAGGGAGATATGCTCCGAAGAATCCGCCAGTGTAAATTCAGGCATCGACATTAGTCATTCCTGCCTCTCCATTATTAATAATATGCAATAAACATTGAACAGCCTCTTTTCCCGCCACAACGGGTGAATAATGAATTTGCATGAATTAAAGGTTGTTTCTCCATTATAAAAGGAGGCGACCTGGCGGTAAATGCGAGGATTTTATACAAATGAATGGCAGGGCTATAATAACGAGGTTAGAAAAGAGGACAAATAAGCATAAATATCCTGCAAAAATGACGTGATTTTACCGTATCCTAAACATTCAAATCCCTGTAAAATTAAAGACAGGTTAACGCTAAGCAATTTGCACAGGAGAAAGGAAGAATTCAAATGGCAAACAAAATCTATAATATGGCGATTGTTGGTTACGGCGGGATGGGCTCTTATCATACAAAATTGATTGAACCAGTGGATAGCATTCAGGTAACGGGCGTATTCGATATTAATAAAAACCGGATGGAAGCGGCTGCAGAAAAGGGCTACAAGGCCTATGAAAGCCTGAATGAGCTGCTGGCAGACGGTACGGTGGATATTGTCCTGATCGCAACGCCTAACGATGTGCACCGGGATCTTGCGATTTCCTCGCTGAGAGCCGGCAAACATGTCATTTGCGAAAAGCCTGTAACGATTACCAGCGGCGAATTGCAGGACATTATGGCTGTTCAAAAGGAAACAAACCGGGTATTCACTGTTCACCAAAATCGCCGTTGGGACGAGGATTTCCTGACGATCAAGCATTTAATTGATACCAAGCAAATCGGAGAAACCTTTCACCTTGAATCACGCGTTCAAGGAGCAAACGGTATTCCCGGCGACTGGCGTCAGGTTAAAGCTCCCGGCGGAGGCATGCTGCTGGACTGGGGCGTTCACCTGCTGGATCAGCTGCTGCTTATTACAGACAGCAAAATCGACAGCGTATGGACGGAGCTCAGCTTTATTCTCGGCACAGAGGTGGACGACGGCTTTACCAGCTTTATCAAGTTCAAGGACGGCCTGACCGCGCTGATCGAGGTAGGGACAACCAACTACGTCAAGCTGCCGCGCTGGTATGTGAAGGGAACAGAAGGCTCCGCCATTCTTCGCGACTGGGATTTGAGCGGCGAAATCGTCCGCAACAATCCGGATGTAGCCAAGGTTGAGCCTAAACCGATCAAAGCAGGACAAGGGTTGACCAAAACGATGGCTCCGCCATCCGAGGAATCGACGCTGAAGCTGCCTCTGGAGAAGCCTCCTGTACCAGAACAAAGCTTTTATGAAAACTTTATCGCCGCCATTGAAGGCACATCGCCGCAGCTTGTCAAAAATGAAGAAGCGCTTCGCGTGCTGCGCCTGATCGAAGCTATTTTTGAATCCGCCGAAAAACGTGCGGTTTTGAACGATCTGAATTTGTAGGCTATTCCCCCTTTGAAAAGTGCTGTGCCCAGCATCAGTATCAATGTGACGCTTGCGGACATTCATGGCTGTTAGGAGCTAATTTGCAAAAAAATCTGCTTCTAATGGCCGTAAGTGGCCGCAAGCGTTCATTTTCACCTATTAACTCACCATTATTGAGCGAGGGCGGCCATGGGTGACCGTTGCAAGGACGAATGCTGCCATTCTGGCCTGCTTCCGGTCATAAATGGCCGGCAGATACTGGACCTCATACAGGTTGTTATAGCTCCCTTTTTTTGATAGAATTTTGAATGAACGTTCATTCATAAAAGCGGCGGAGAGGCGGATAAACAAATGTCGGAGGAAAGCAAGCTGCTGATGCAGCGATTTATGGAGGCCTTCCAGAATGGAGCGGGGGACGTAAACCGCCGCAACATTATGCTTCATGCGGTAGATGTATTTTCAAAAAAAGGCTATTCGGGTGCCAAAATCAAGGATATTGCTTCGTCTGCGGGCTTTAGCCAAGGGTATGTATACAGCTATTACAAATCCAAGGACGAGCTGTTTGTCAAAATTGCGGAAATCGCGTTAGACGGAGCGGCCAAATCGGTGATCTGGGCATCATGGCTGCAGGGCTCTCCGCTAGAGCGGATCACATGGCTGACCGAAGCCTATTTATCTACGGACAGCGTTGCGCTTCAGCATTGGAGGTTTAATTTGCTGCTTTCCGCCGCAGCGGACGGGGTTCCTGAAGAGGCAAAATTGCTGGCTGAACAAAAAAAGAGCGAGCCTATCGCAAATCTGGTTCCCCTCCTTCAGGAGGGCCAGACGCTTGGAGAAATCGTGGAAGGTAATCCCGTTTCGCTGGCTATTGCTTATTTTTCCCTAGTGCAGGGACTGGGACTAACCCGCTCGGCTATGGGGAGCGATGGCGGGTTGTTTCCATCCGTGGAGATGGCGCTGCGTTTGTTGAAGCGGCAGACTTAAAGCAAAGACAAGCCTTTTACCTGCCGCAGCCGATACGATATGAAAATATACGCAAGAAGGAGGAGATACATTGAAGATGCTATCGCCATTCAAAAACGATAAACAGCGCGCCAAGGTATTGGCTTCTTATGATGAACTGCTAAAGCTGTGGGATGCCGATGCTGAATCCCGTTTTATAGAAACCTCGTATGGCAGGACGCATGTGCTTCTTGCTGGCGACCCGGGCAATCCGCCGCTTATGCTGTTTCACGGCGTCGGAGACAACTCCGCGTTAATGTGGGCTCTTAATATAGGGGAATTGTCGGCGCGTTTTTATTGCATTGCGGTGGATACGCTTGGCGGACCGGGCAAAAGCGAGCCGGGAAACCGTTTTAACGGGGCGGAATTCGACAGCATTTTGTGGATGGAGGAGGTGCGGGAGGGGCTAGGGCTGGGCAGTCTTTATGTTGCGGGCGTGTCTAACGGAGCGTATATGGCTTACCGTTATGCCGCTGCCAAGCCTGACATAGTGCGTAAAGCGGTTTGTTTGGAAGGCGGCATGATTCCCGATCCTCTCAAAGCCATGCTGGGTACCGTAAAAATGATGTTCCCTGAGCTATTGCTGCCAACCGACCGGAATTTGCGCCGCATCATAGAAAAGCTTAGTTCGCCGGAAAGCAATGTTTTCGAGCGTTATCCCGCTTTGGCGGACCATCTGGTGTTGCTGATGAAAAGCCATAATCAACGCGCCATGTTTCCCCATAAGCTGCAGAAATACGTTATCGGAGAGGCGGCGGGCTTGAGGGAAAAGCTTTATTTTCTGCTGGGCGATCATCATACCGTGGCGGGTCCGGCTTTTGTCCGTCTGCTTGAGAGCGAAGGCTTTCGGTATCGCATGATCAAAAAGGCGGGCCATGCTCTTAATCACGAGCAGCCGGAGGCTGTACATAAAGAGATGATATCTTTTTTCCTGCAAACGTCTGAGGGCTGAATTGCCGGATATCATGATGCCATACAAAGACCATACAATAGAACGGCTCTCACGTTTCCTTAAACAGGAGGAAAGTCTAAAATGAATAGATTACAAGGTAAAATTGCCATAGTTACAGGCGCGAGCCGCCGGGGTGGAATTGGGGCTGCAATTTGCCGGGCGTTGGCCAACGAAGGGGCTAGCCTGTTTTTTACTCACCTGTACGACTACGACAAAGAAATAAATCCAAATGATGCCGATGAAAATTGGCCAGATGTTTTCGCAGAAGAATTGCGGCAACTGGGCGTACAAGCTGCACATATGAAATTGGATCTCACTGCAACGGGTTCCGCGTCCTGCTTGCTGGATGAAGTCCGGAAAACGGTGGGCCTTCCAACAATTCTTATCAACAATGCTACGTATAGCGTTGATGCTGATTTCTGTCAATTAAATGAGTCTCTTATCGATGCTCATTGTGCTGTAAACATTAGGGGGACCTTCATGTTGTCCGCTGAATTCGCTCGCATGCTCGAGGCCGAGAAAAACGCTCGCTCCTCCAAGAGTGTATTAGGTGGACGAATTATCAACCTCACTTCCGGTCAAGGCAAAGGACCTATGCCTGGCAACCTTGCTTATGCTGCAACAAAAGGCGCGATCTCCGTTTTTACCGAATCACTGGCTGCAGAGCTGGCGCCGCTTCACATTACGGTCAACGCAGTCGACCCCGGCCCAACCGATTCCGGCTGGATGTCCGATGATGTGAAAAAGGCGCTTTTACCCCAATTCCCGATGGGCCGAATCGGTCTTCCAGAAGATCCAGCCCGCCTGATCGTTTTTCTGGCAAGCGACGATTCCCAATGGATTACCGGCGAAGTCATTCATTCCAGAGGCGGCTTCTAAAGGCCTAAAGGCGGTTTCTAGGGCGTGCCTGAAAACCTGCTCAAGGTCATCTTGACCGCCCTTCCGGCCCCTGCTTTGTCAGTTTTGCTTAACTTACCCCGCTAATCTGTGCATGAAATGTCGGATGTGAACGTTCAAATCTTGATAATCTGTACCTGAAAGGAGGTCATTCGAATGGATTGGCTTGCAAATCTGAATAGAGCCTTGCACTATGTTGAAGAGAATCTGGATGAAGATATAGATCTGAAAGAAGCAGCGAGACTGGCCCATTGCTCGGAATATCATTTTTCAAGAATGTTCTCCTTCCTTGCAGGCGTTTCACTGTCGGAGTACATCCGCAGGAGACGTCTGACTCTTGCAGCATTCGAGCTTCAATCCAGTAATTTAAGAATTGTGGATGTGGCCGTAAAATACGGATATCGTTCGGCAGATGCCTTTTCCAGAGCGTTTCAGGCATTGCACGGGATACAGCCTTCTGCGGTAAGGTCTCATGCCCCGTCTTTGGTAGCCTATCCGCGAATGACCTTCCAATTAACTATACAGGGAGGAAATGCGATGAACTATCGTATCGTTGAGAAGGAAGCGTTCCATATTGTAGGCATTATGAAAAGAGTGCCTATTCAATTTGAAGGTGTGAATCCGGAAATTGCATCGATGTGGAAAAGCTTGACCAGCGAGGACATCGATTTATTAAAACAGCTTTCTAACGTTGAGCCACAGGGATTAATATCAGCCTCGTTGAATTTTTCCGAAGGGCGAATGGAGGAGCAGGGAGAGCTTGACCATTATATAGGTGCAGCCACATCCAAACAGTGTCCGGATGCCTTTTCTAAGTTAGAGGTCCCGGCATTAACATGGGCTGTTTTCGAAGCTGTCGGGCCGTTCCCCGAAACTTTACAGCATGTCTGGGGGCGAATCTATTCAGAATGGTTCCCATCTGCGAGTTATGAAGCGGCGAGGGGACCGGAAATGTTATGGAACGAAGGCAAGGATGTATCATCTCCCAACTACAGAAGCGAGATATGGATACCTGTTGTCAAAATATAATACGATTATGGTCGCGCCTTGCAACGAGCGATTTAGCTTTCTTGGATTGACAGCCTATTGTTTTGAATGTAAAGTTGACCTAATTACATTGCTTTTAAATGCGATGACGAGGAAAAGTAGATCCGGAAATGCCGAACAAAGAACTGCCGGTTGGTGCGAGGCAGCGGGCATCCGAATCCAAAAATCGCCTCTGAGCAGGCCCCCGAAACAACAGTAGACGGGCACGGGTTTCTTCCGTTACAAAGAAGCGTCGTTGTTGGACGATGGCTAAGAGGACGTTTCTTGTGAACGTCAATCAGGGTGGTAACGCGGAGTTGACTCCGTCCCTTAAGGGGGACGGGGTTTTTTGTGTTTTAATTATGGCGGAGGAGGCGTCGGGATGTTGCAAAGTTTTCATGTAAACGATCAAGTGCTTAATCAAAAGTTGTTTATTGCTGATGAGGTTCAGTACAATCTGATTCACCGCATATGTGAAGCAAAGAGCGCTAAATGTCTAAAGGCAACTGACGGAACAATGGTTTTTGCTCAATCAGAAGGGCAAAATGCTTGGTTGTGGATGTCAAAAGAATTATCAGATGATGATAAGTATAGTCGACTGCAGGAGCTTCTCGAGATTCTAAAGGGAACTCAACTGCCTGGTGTAACTGGTGTTCCGATGATAGCAGAACTTTTTGCACAGGTGTATGCTGAGGCTAATGGTCTTCAATACTTTTTTCATATGGCCATGGAATCCTATACCTGTATAAAATTGAAGAAGCCAATAAACGCAAACGGGACAATGCTTCGGGCTACGAGCGAACATGTGGGGACAGTTGCGGAATTTTTGGCTGGATTTTCAGAGGGAGCTTATGGGGTTATAGTTGATCCGGCTAGTCAAATTCCAGCGGCGGAGGGGATCATAGAGACGGGGAATATATTTCTCTGGTTTGTGGAAAATCAGCCCGTTTCAATGGCTAATATTGCCCATAGATCGCCTAGGCATGCAAGAATCAACGCAGTGTATACTCCGCCCCTCTTCCGCAAGAAAGGTTATGCGAGTGCAATTGTGGCTGGATTATGTTCACTTGTTGAAGCTGAAAGGCTGGCGCCGATGCTGTATGCTGATTTGAAAAACCCGGAATCAAATAAGGTTTACCGAAACATCGGCTTTGAAGAAAGAGGGACAGTTGCTGACATCAAATTTAAGTAAGCTGGAGATGAACTGTCATTAACATACCGCGGTGTTAGCAAGGCGAGCCATTGGCTCGCCTTCTTTTTTGTCCCCAAGCCGCATAGGTATGGGTAAGGCTGGACAGGATCGGGGGAATGCAACAATGGCAAAGTGGGGGAAAAGAAGGCTGCTGCCACGGCTCGTTTTAGACCTTAGGCCATGGCGCGGGAAGGGCCAAAAACGGCGTTCTTTTTTTGCTGGCGGGACTGGTTATCGCAGAAGCAGCGGCATCCGCTGGGGCAGCGGGGGAAAGCAAGGAGGGGAATTGTTTTCACGCGGTGCTGGAAGCAAACCTCCGAAGCCTTGGGGAAAGCCCTCCGGCGGCTCCTTTGCGTCGTCATCTTGGGGGATCAGACCAAAGGCGCATTCGCCAAAACCAAGACGCCCTAAACCGGCAGCAGCATCCCGCCCGCCTGGAGCGGGAAGACCCGTTTTGCGCAAGCGGACCATGTTGCTGCTTTTTCTGGTGTCCATGCTGGTGTTTTCCGTGCCTTCGTTTGTATTTATAGAGCGCAATTTGCGGCCGCCGCTAATGGTTATTGCCAAGGTCAGAATAAAGCAGGTTGCAACGCAAGCCATTAACAAAGCCATTACGGAGCAGGTTGCCCGCCAATCGGATACGGAAAAGCTCATTGATTGGAAAATGAACGACAATGGCAAAATATCGGGGTTTATGCTGAACTATGGAGAGCATATGAACATTACCTCAGAAACAATCAAGACGGTTCAATCCACGCTTAATGAAATCAAGGATATACCGGAGCATATTCCAATTGGCCATGCCCTTAACAGCGCTATTATTTCCTCCTTCGGCCCCCGCGTGCCCGTTAAATTCGAGCCGGTAGGCGCGGTTAAGGTCGAGCTTGGGACGCGGGAACGGAATTCGGGCATTAATATGGTGCTGGTGGAGGTTTATATTACCGTAACGACGGAGGTTTCCATTATCATTCCCTTTGACACCGAGCCGGAGGTGGTGCAGACGGAAATACCGATCTCCTATTTGCTGGTCGTGGGGGATGTGCCCATGTATTATTACGACAGCAGCGGCAAGGCGGTTGGCGATTCCGCGCCGCAAGCTCCCAATATTTCCGTTCCGCTGGCGCCAGGCACCGGCCTTTCCACCTCCGGGCATCAGAAGGCGGAGAGCGGCGGCGAAGGCGGGCAGCCCGCTGGCTCCGGCGGCTTGCATACGGGGACTGACTGAATAGGGGCTGCTTAACGCTTGCGTTCGGACTGCTCCCAGCGCTTGAGCATAGGGTACGGGTCGAATGCCCACTCTATGAGGCCCCGGTCGCTATAAATGCCGTAGTGCAGATGGGGCGGGAATTTGCCTGAGGTGCCGGGTTTGCCGTACCCCGAGCTGCCCACCCAGCCGATAACTTGACCGGGCTCCACAATCTGGCCGGCGGCAAGCGATTTTTGAAAGCCGGACAAATGGGCGTAATAGTGGTAATGATTGTTCAAATCCCGGATGCCCACCCGCCAGCCTCCGTATTTGTTCCAGCCCTTGCTTTCAACGATACCGTAGCAGGTGCTTCGGACCGGCGTGCCATGTCCGGCAAAAATATCGGTGCCTTCATGAATACGCCGACCGCCCCATCCCCGCCGGTCGCCCCATGTATCCCTGAACGAATAGGAGACGCCTTGCGGGAGCGGGAATGCATGCTGGAATAAATCCAGGCGGCCGTAGTGGCTGTAAATGGCCGCAAACTGCCCGATGCGCTGAACGGCGCGGCTGTTGCGGTAATATTCCCATACGCCGGCCGGAAAACGGCTTTCTGTCGGCCCGTAGGAGGACATAAAGGAGATTAGCGAATAGAGCAGATCAAAATCACTGCTTCGAGCTGCCGCTCCATCGCCGTCTCCATCTCTTCCGATTCCCCCGAACAACCGGATCGACAGCGGGGAAACATCTTCCTGATCGGGATTTAATCCCCCGGCCCAGCGCTCCTGCTCCACAAATACGGCAGAATGCTTGCCTAAGGCAGCCCTTGCTTTCGGCTTGGCCTTTGATAGTGTCCGCTCGTATTGATCCACAGCGGCAGACCAGTACCAGGGAACGCCGGTAACAAGTTCTACCCGGTTATACAACTCTCTGCGCGCATCGTAAGCCTCGTTGCCTAAAGCGGCTGCTTCCATTGTTTTCCCGTCCGCCGTTCCGTCCGCCTGCGAAACCCTCTCCTTCTGCAAGACTGCCGCAGATAATGGTGCGTCTTGATGCGTTGACGCAAAGGTCCGGACTTCCGGCGTAATTGAAAGCAGCAGCCTATACGGAGATGCGCCCTGCCCGGACTGAGCTGCCGGCAATGCCGGGACAGACAGCAGCGCTACAGCGACGGCCGTTGCATGAAGGATCAGTTTCAATAGTCCCACCCTTTCGCCATACAAATGATACAGATATGGTTTGCAGCGAGACTTTTTTTATCCCTGTATGGGGGATTTCGGGAGATCCATCTAGCCAATACATCTCATTTTGAGATAAAACAGATAATAATTAGCTATCGTTATTTGCTGCAGGCAAGCGGGACTTGTCATTACTTTTTGTGGGCAAAGCGTGTTATAATGGGTGCGATGAGTTTTTTAAACAACCTCTTATAATTGGACGCGAAAGCAGGTAATGATAAATGAATCAGCGCGAAAAGCTGCAAAAGCCGGACTGGCTTCGGATCAAGCTTACCACTGATGGTCACTATTCGGAAATCAAGGACATGATGCGTTCCAAGACGCTGCATACCGTATGCGAAGAGGCGCGTTGCCCCAACATTTATGAATGCTGGTCCAATCGTACGGCTACGTTTATGATTCTAGGCGATATCTGCACTCGGGCTTGCCGTTTCTGCGCGGTCAAGACAGGTCTGCCTACGGAGCTGGATTTGCAGGAGCCGGAGCGTGTAGCCGAAGCGGCTGAATCCATGGGGCTGATGCATTGTGTTGTTACATCCGTAGCCCGCGATGATCTGGCTGACGGCGGAGCCTCCATCTTTGCGGCAACGATTGCCGCAATTCGCAAGCGGATGCCGGCTTGCCGGGTCGAGGTGCTAATTCCAGACTTTATGGGCAATCGGGACGCCTTGCAGGTTGTCATGGACGCGAATCCTGACATTCTTAATCACAATATCGAGACGGTTTCCCGTCTTTCCGATCGCGTAAGGGCGAAAGCGAAGTATCAGCGCTCGCTTGAGCTGCTGAAACGGGCTAAGGAAATGAAACCCAAAATTCCGACCAAGTCCAGCATTATGCTTGGCGTGGGCGAGGAATGGGATGAAATTTTGGAGGCTATGGACGATTTGCGCGCGGTTGACTGTAATATATTGACGCTGGGACAATATTTGCAGCCAACGCCAAAGCATATGCCGATCAAGCGTTACGTGCATCCCGACGAGTTCGCACAGCTTAAAATCGAAGGCAAAAAAAGAGGTTTCCGCCATGTAGAGTCCGGGCCGCTTGTACGCAGCTCGTATCATGCGCATGAACAGACGGATTCCGCACATGCAGCCATGGCCGCCGAAGTTTCTTCGGGAATGGACAATGAGTTTGTGCTTGAGCCCTCCGGCTCCTGCTCAACCGCTGCGGCAGGTATTAAGTAACGCAGTTTTTAGCGAGGTGAAACTATGGCATTGATTCATATCGGGGGCAAATCCTACGAGCTTGTCCACGAAAATAGAAACGGCTGGAATCCGGAGTCCTTCCGGAGCCGATACAGCGAAGTGCTGGAGCGTTATGATTTTATCATTGGCGACTGGGGCTACAATCAGCTGCGGCTTAAAGGATTTTTCCGTGATAATCATCAGAAGGCCAATCGTGATTGCTCCTTTTCGAGCATTAGCGACTACATTAATGAATATTGCAATTTCGGATGCGCTTATTTCATCCTGGAGAAAAAGCAGGGGGCCGTCAAGGAATTCGGCGATGACGATCTGGATTTGAATGAAGCGCCTCCCCTTATTGCGCTGGACGGCATGGAGCTGAGGGCTGCCGCTGAATCCGCCGCAACGGCCGAGGCTGATGTATCGGTATCGGGCTTGATAGTAAGAGAAGCCTCAAGAGAAGCTGCCGTCCTTCCACAGCGTAACCGCCATCGCTATCAGCCTCCGCGTTCCGAGGCGGCTGCAGAGCAGCAAGAGCAGCAGGATAGACCTGGCAGGCATGAGAAAGAAGGCAGAGGCCCTCGTGAATCCCGCAGCGGACAAGGAGAAAGCCGCAGAAGGGACAAGGAGCATCAGCATCGCAAAGGAAATGCCCGCAGCCATGAGCACAAAGGCAAAAAAACGTCCAGACATGCTCCGGGCGGAAACGGATCGCACGAAGCGGCGGCATCGGAGCCGCGGCAAAACAGAGGATCTTCGCATAAAGGGAACGCCGAGTCCGAATAAAAAAAGCTGGAGGGTAATGGTTGTAATATCCATTTCCCTCCAGCTTTTTTTTGATATTTTAGCATTTTAACATGTGTTAAGTGGTTTTTTTAATGCCTGAATTGGATTTGTACGAAATTTCACCCAATATGTGATTGAATGAACGTTAATAGAGGTGCTTTGTATGAAAAATCGTACAAACCTGACATGACTTTGCCAGCCTGTTTTATTGGCCAGTCTTATTGGTTTGTATTACGGCTTGCGTTATTGAACATCATAGCCAAGAAACGCTTCGCGAACCCGGTTCCAGAACGGAAAAGGCCGATACCTTGGAAAGCTTACCTTGCGGTTGCTTACGCTGCAGCGGATGGAACGGATATCGCTGTACATCATGCTGATATGGTCGATGCTGAGCTGGATTCGCTGGTCTTTTTTTGAAATAATATCGCAATGATGATGTTTGGGCAGCAGAACGGATGAACCAAGCGTGCGAAATACCCGATTATTAATGGATGCAATCTCCGCAATCTGCAGCGACTCAATGGAGGGATGAACAACGGCTCCCCCAAGGCTTTTGTTATAAGCGGTGCTGCCGGAAGGGGTAGAGATAACGATGCCGTCTCCCCTGAACATCTCGAACAATTCATCATTAACATCAATTTGCGCCACAAGCGTGCCGTCCACGCCCTTGAGCGTAAATTCATTCAAAGCCAAATAGTTTAACGTTTCCGTGCTGGTTTCGATCTCAATCTGGGCTAACGGATACCGCACCATAATAGGCGTTTCCTTAGCCATAAAGGAAACAAGTTCCTCCAGCTCATCCGCATTCCAGTCTGCGTAAAAGCCGAGATGTCCGGTATGAATCCCAATAAATGCAACATCGGAAATGGAATTAACATAATTATGGAACGCCTGAAGCAAGGTGCCGTCGCCACCGATTGAAATGACGATTTCCGGCTTGGCTTCATCCAACTGGAAGCCGTTTTGTGCAGCCAGTTCATGAAAACGCCGGGCAAGCTCCTTTGAACGCTCGTCTCCTCTGTCAACCACTGCATATTTCAACGTGGAAATCTCCTTCCGGGTTTTACAAGGCTTTGAACAGCCTCTATAAATGATATCGGAAACAGGCGTGAAATTCAATGATTAAGGGCCGAGAACTCCCCAAAAGAGGTAGACAAGTCCCATCGCAATAAAACCGTGCAGAAGGCGGGCCAGCAAGAGAGGGGTGTAGCGAAGCGGCGTTCTGCTGAGCAGGCTTGCGATTTGGGCGTGAACGGATAAACCGCCCCATGAAAGAACCCAGGCGGCAATGGCGACTTGATGCATCAGGCTGTTAC
>PJUA01000463.1_pt1 | contig 21860 bp, 20 predicted proteins | sample 1512151 | NCBI WGS metagenome assembly PJUA01 (sample SAMN08177678, study PRJNA422409) | Soil metagenome, whole genome shotgun sequencing project. | isolation source: Soil enriched on filter paper: beechwood xylan treatment | place: USA: Madison | collected 2015-01-15
CATCGAAACCGTCTTGTTTGAGTCCCTGGCGGATGGTCTCGATTACTTGTCTTCCTCGCCCAGCAGGGACGCCAATTTTTTTCTGGCGCGCAGCTCCAGCATGGCTTCTCCGTAGGCTTCCTGGAGCTCCTTGAGTTGCCGCTCGTACTGTTCTCTCACATCCAGCGGCTTGGCACGCAGGGCGTTCTCCATCCCTTTGCGGCCTTCATCGACCCATTCTTCGATCTCGGATGGCGGGATATCAAACGACCGGCTAGCCTCGGCGACCGTCGTCTTTCCCTGGATGATTTCCATCACCAGCGCCGCTTTGCGCTTGGCCGTCCAACGCTTGAATTCTTCTTCCATGACCTTGCTCATTTTGATTTCCTTTTAGGATTATCTACTGAGCAGGTTTTCAGTGGGTCATTACATCAGTTTGCTGCGTGGCCAGGCTGTTTTCATCAACGCCGGCACCGGCAAGCGATGGACGGGAGACAACCAGATCTGGAAGATTTGGCAGACCATCATCAAGAAGGCCAAGGTCAGGTATCGCAATCCATATCAAACACGCCATACTTTCGCATCAATGATGCTTTCGGCTGGTGAGCATCCGATGTGGGTGGCGAAGCAAATGGGCCACAAGGACTGGACGATGATCGCTAGGATCTACGGAAAATGGATGCCATCAGCAGATCCGAATGCAGGATCACGAGCGGTGTTTATGTTTGGACTGGAAGCTAATTTTCCAACGAAGGAACTTGATCAAGAGCGCTTTGCAGCACAAATTTTTTCGTATCCCAGTTCTTAGCCTCGGACGGATCTATACACTCCAGCGTGTCATCTGAAAAGAAGCCGATAAACTTGATGGGAGCCGTCAGAAGGGAAGATATCCTATTTCCTGCTTCTCGCCGAAGTTCAAGGGAAATCGCTGCACCTGCACTAGTCCCCGTAATCGAGAACTTATGAATAACTGTATCTTCAGTTGTGCCAATCAAGGGAATTGCCAATTTATTTGCCGGGACAACTTGTGTGGCAGATCCCCTAACTCTATGTCGGTCAACTTCCAACGAAACTATATACTCGCCATCGGAGTAAGCTCCTGATCCGAGAGTTGGGCGCGGAGAAATAGCTTTTGCGCCCAGGCGCTGAAAGAAAACTGCTTGTTTGCGCGCTTGGTCCAAAAGCTTCTCGCGTGTGGTTTCATCTTCTTGCTTCGCTGTATGCAATCGAACAACAGTTTGGTCTAGCTGAATATCGTGGTCTAGCTTTATATCCCTAGCGAGAAGAGTTTCGGCTTGGTCAAGAAACCCGGCATCTATCAGCATGTTTGCCAGATTACTAGTTGCCAAGGTTTCGCCCTTGTCGTATGCGCGCTGGAATGCATGTGCTGCAGCAGTAGCGACTTCCAAGTCCCGCCAGGTGACTCCTAAGTTATTCCATGCCATCGCAGTACGATTCTCGAATGGGATGAGGGTGTAATGGTATGCGGCCAACGAGGGGCGACCGCGTTCCGCATGTTTGTAGGCCAAGTTAAATCGTGCGTCGTAATTGGTCGGCTCCTGCTGCAATTTATATTCAAGAACCGCGACTTCGAAATCGCTTTGCTTATTCACCTCAAAGAACCCTGCGGCTCCGGCCGTCTTGGCTTTAGTTACTTCACCATCCTGCGCGTCTATGCCACTGATTTCTTCATAAAGATTTAAAGCCGCATCAATGTCACCGCCTTCGTGGAGTCGCTCGGCAGCTCTACTCAGGAAGTCAACCTTTTCACTTGGCGTCTGCGCATTTGCAGCACCTTTACACAGCCATACAGCAGCCAACTCATATTCTCTGTTCCAACGGTAAACCGCAGCAATATTATTACAAACATGTGGGTCTAGACCGGACTTCACAGCCCAAGACTTAAGCTCCTCAAAGCTACCTCCATTGCCAGTAACAAGCTTCCAGTAATGAAAGTCAGCCTCCCATCGCGCGGCAAACTTGGCTTCGTTAAATTCACGACGACCACGTTGGAACTTGTCAATCGACTCCGCAATTTCAAACTCTTTTTTAATCAACGCGGTCGCGAAACGGTAACCTAGATCGGCGTCCGACATTTGGGAATAATCAAGCTCACCCGCATCGGCCTCGAAAAGCTTCCCAGCAGAATCTGGCAACTGCGGTAGCAGGGCTTCGCTAGAAAATACCGGCGAATCTACTTTCATCTGGCCCCTTACTTCCGAGGTTGTCTCAATTGCTTTATCTGGGGGAACAGTAGGGAGGGAGTCCAATAACCTTGCCGCAGTTTCGCGTGTTGTTGCATTTTCGTTTCCCTTTAGAAATAGGTATGCAACCAAGAGAGCAGTGCCGAGCACGGGGAAAACACAATAAAACAATATCGGAATGACTTTTTGCTCCAATTTCAGGTCGGACGGTAGGACGCCGAAGGCAGCTCCAATCAGCAGTGAAGCGCCTGCCAGACAAAACTCAGTCCAACCAAAAGATGTGGCTGCAAGCTTCTCGAGAAGCCTTCTTGCATGACGTAACTCAGATGCTAGAAGCGGAAGAGCAAAATCGGACTCCACTCTGGCGACATCCTTCAGCAGCCATTTACGTTCCACATACTGAGGCTGCGGGGCCCCTCCTGCACCGACGTTGTCAGCCAATTCATTGGTTTCTTCTTGTGCCATTCGATCCCTCCCCAAGGTACTTTAGAAAGATTATACAGACGCGCTGAATGACAACTTTATGCCATCGTGCCCCCCATAATCCCCGCCATATCTGAATTGTGAGGATATTCGAGTCCCCCTCCTCGCACCAGAATCACGCAGCGCCACCATCGGCCCGACACGACAGGATCACCATCCCGTCGGGCAGGCCGATCGTGTCCCCAACACCCCCGCAAGCAGATAGCACAACCCTGCTGCCACATCACTTCACCGCACTGTTTCCCCCATCCGCAAACAGCGCCGCGCCCGTCACGAAACTGGACATCGGACTGACCAGAAACAGTGCCGCTGCAGCGATCTCTTCCGGTCGCGCGATCCGCTTCATCGCATGCAGGCCGGCAGCCCACTGCTTCTGCTCCGGGCTGCCGCCCATGTCGGTATCGACGCCACCAGGCAGCAAGGCATTGGCCCGTATCCCCTGCACCGCATAGTCGGCAGCAATGCCCTTGACCAGCCCCATCAGTCCGGCCTTTGCCGCGCCATAGGCCGCCATGCCGGCAATGCCTGCACTGGTCCCCACAAAGCTGGAGGTGAACACGATGGCGCCCCCACCACGCGCCAGCATGGCCGGGATCTGGCTGCGCGCGCCGAGATAGGCAGCGGTGAGATTGGCATGCAGGGTATGTTGCCACTCATCCGGGGTGATCTCCGCAAGCGGCTTGAGCGCTCCCAGTGCCCCAGCATTGTTGACGGCGATGTCCAGCCCGCCGAACTCCTTCATGGCAAGCTCCACGCACTGCTGGTGGGTTGCGGGCTGCCCGACGTCTCCTGCCAGCACGCCTGCCTTGCCGCCACTACTGCTGATGGTGGCCGCAAGCTGCTCCAGGCCTTCCCGGTTCCTCGCATTCAGGATCACCGACGCGCCCTGCGCGGCCAATAGCAAGGCAGTCGCCCTGCCGATCCCGGCTGACGCCCCAGTGACGAGCGCGACCTTTCCTTCCAGTAGAGCCATGGTGTTTCTCCTTCTGTTGTCATCGGAGACCGCACTCTATGGGGCTTGCCGCTCGGCGCCACTCGATTTCTTGCTATCGAAATCGACCGGCCGACCGCCCGACCGGCGAAGCCACATCCCCCCATAGCTGCTACAATCCGCGCCTTTGCAGGGCGCACGTCCGTTTGAGACCGCCCACCGACCAGCCCCAACCTCCGAGGATCTCCCATGCCCACCCAGGAAGAATTCGACGCACTCAAGCAAAGCCACAATGCGCTGCTGAACAAGTTCATCGAGAACAACACCGCCGACCAGATCCTGTTCTCCACTCTCTTCACGGCCGCAGCCGTGCTGTCCAAGGATGGCAAGCAGTTCACCGAAGGTGCCATGGGCATCGCCCGCTCGCTGGCCGCGCAACTCAATGCCGGTGGCACCATGCCCAAGGCCCTGCTGGAGACCGTGGAAACCCGCATCGCCACCATCGAGGCGCTGCTCAAGGACAAGTTCGACTGAGCCCCCCCACACACTCTCAGCACGCCCGCTCCCCTCATGGCCGTCGACCATTACGAGAACTTCCCCGTGGCCTCGCTGCTGCTGCCGGCGCACCTGCGCCCGGCGGTGGGCGCGATCTATGCCTTCGCCCGCAGCGCCGACGATATCGCCGATGAAGGCGACGCCGAACCGGCGCAGCGGCTGGCGGCCCTGCAGGCCTACGAAGCACAACTGGACCTGATCGCCGCCGGCAGCCGCTGCACCACGCCGATCTTCCAGCGCCTGCAGCAGACCGTCGCCGACCATGCGCTGCCGCTGCAACCGTTGCGTGACCTGCTCTCGGCCTTCCGCCAGGATGTGGTGACCACCCGCTACGCCCGCTACGAAGACTTGCTGGATTACTGCCGCCGCTCCGCCAATCCGGTCGGCACGCTGATGCTTCACCTCTACGGCGCAGCAACTGAAGAGAACCTGCGCGATTCGGATGCCATCTGCAGTGCCCTGCAATTGATCAATTTCTGGCAAGACGTGGCCATCGATTGGGAAAAGCAGCGCATCTACCTCCCCCTGGAAGACCTGGCGCGCTTCGGCGTGAGCCCGCAGGACATTGCCGGCGGCTGTAGCGCACCACGTTGGCAGCAACTCATGCAGTTCGAGATCATGCGCGCACGCGAACTGATGCTGTCCGGCGCACCGCTGGCGCGCCGACTGCCGGGGCGCATCGGGCTGGAACTGCGCATGGTGGTGCAAGGCGGCCTGCGCATCCTGGAGCGCATCGAGCGCGTGCAGGGGGATGTCTTCAGGCAGCGCCCCAGGCTGGGCAAGCGCGACTGGCTGATCGTCGGCTGGCGCGGGCTGATCAGCTAGCTGCGACCGGACATGAAAAAGCCCCACAGCGCGGGGCTCGTGGGGCTCGGCATCCACACCCGCAAAGGGTGTGCAACAACGACGATCGATTCAGACCAGCAGCGCCGCGGTCAAGGTACGGATCTGCTCTTCCGAATCATCCAGCATCTCGCGCAGCGATTGATCGCCGATGTAGTCATCCACCAGGTTCTCGCCGCCGATGCCGGCTTCGGCCACGGCCGCGCGCTGCAGGGGTGAGGGCACCGGCGAGAGCTCCTTGGCCAGCAGCAGCACGTCGCCGATGGTCTGTGGCGGCAGCACCCGCACACCGTGCCACAGCGATTCGATGGCATCCACCACCGGCTGCGGCACGCCCAGCTTCTTGAGCACGGCGCGGCCGATCATCTTTTCGCCGTATTCCATCCAGTCCTCGGTACCACCGTCGAGCAGGCCCGGATAATCATCGGTCCGCGACAACAGGTAAAAGCCCCCGACCTCGTGCACGATGCCGGCAAACATCGCCGTCTCCGGGTCAGCCTTGGTCAGCTTGGAGGTCAGCACATAGGCCGTGGCGGCCACATGGGCGCAGTGCTCCCACAGCTGCGCGGACTTGATGCGCATGCCCGGGTTATTGATGGTACGGCCCAGCTGGCGCACGATCACCGAGGTGGTGATGGTATTGAGGGTACGGAACCCCAGGCGCATCACCGCCGCCCGCACGTTGTTGATTTCCCCGCCGGAACGGTTGTAGGCCGCCGAATTGGCGATGGCCACCGTCCGCGCCGACACCAGCGGCTCGGCCATCACCAGCTTGGCCGCCAGCTCCAGGTGGCAATCGGGGTCGGCCAGGGCCTTCTGCAGCTTGATCGACGCGCTGACGTTGGCCGGGAACACCAGCTCCCCCCGTCCGGCCTGCGAAGCGATATTACGAAAGATTTCCAGTCTGTCCATGATGTCTCCAGCCTCCTGTACGTCGTCCAGTCCCGCTCGGGGTGACTTTTGCTGCGCCGCAGCTGCCATGCCGTTGCGGCGGGCGGTGCTTCCTGTCCATTATCGGCAAAATTCACCCGGATTTGATGTTATGTGAATTTATTTTCCGGATGACATCGGCTTGAGCTTAAAGGACAACGTCAGGCGCCGCAACACATGCCCAATGTACATGCCCAATGAGCAAAGCCCGATTTGCCCTGCCGGGCGCACTCGGCTAGCATAGCGCCTTTGCCGCAACCGGCCTCAATGGCGCGTTTGCGGCCCGCATCAACCGCAGCCACGCATCCATGTCTCCAGACGAATACTGCCAGCAGAAGGCCGCCGCCAGCGGTTCCAGTTTCTATTACAGCTTCCTGTTCCTGCCGCCGCAACGCCGGCTGGCGATCACGGCGCTGTATGCCTTTTGCCGCGAAGTCGACGATACCGTCGATGAAATCGAAGATCCCATGGTGGCGCGCACCAAGCTGATGTGGTGGCGCAAGGAAATCGCCGCCATGCTGGAAGGCCAGCCCACCCACCCGGTGACCAAGGCCCTGCATCCCCACGTGGCCACCTACCAGCTCAAGGGCGAACACCTGCAGGCCATCATCGATGGCATGGAAATGGACCTCGACCAGAGCCGCTACCTCGACTATCCCGGCCTGCAGCGCTATTGCTGGCACGTGGCCGGCGTGGTCGGCGTGCTCTCGGCCAGCATCTTCGGCCACACCCAGCCCGGCACCCTGCTCTTCGCCGAAAAACTGGGGCTGGCCTTCCAGCTCACCAATATCATCCGCGACGTCGGCGAAGATGGCCGCAAGGGCCGCATCTACCTGCCGGTCAACGAACTGCAGCAATTCAACGTCACCGCCGCCGACATCCTCAACGCCCGCCATAGTGAACGTTTCGAGGCGCTCATGAAATTCCAGGTGGAGCGTGCCCAGGCGGTCTACGACGAAGCCTTCGCCCTGCTGCCCAAAGAAGACCGGCGCGCCCAGCGTCCCGGCCTGATGATGGCCGCCATCTACCGCACCCTGCTCGACGAGATCACCCGCGATGGCTATCACGTGCTCAACCAGCGCATCTCGCTCACGCCCATCCGCAAGCTGTGGCTGGCCTGGAAGACCTATGTCTTCGGCTGATCGCCGCGCTACGACGGCATGAGCGACGCCCCCCGCCACTACGCCGTGATCGGTGCCGGCTGGGCCGGTTGCGCCGCCGCCGTGGCGCTGGCCGCCGGCGGGCACCGGGTCAGCCTGTTCGAAGCCGCCCGCACCCTGGGCGGCCGTGCGCGCCGCCTCGAACTCGATGGCCGGACCCTGGATAACGGCCAGCACATCCTGCTGGGCGCCTACCGCGCCACCCTGGCCCTGATGAAGCAGGTCGGCGTCGATCCGGCCACGGCGCTGCTGCGCCTCCCCCTGCAGATGCGCTACCCGCTGGCCAACCAGGCCGACGGCATGGACTTTGTCGCACCACGCCTGCCCGCGCCCTGGCATGTGGCCGTGGCCCTGCTGCGCGCCAAGGGGCTGGCGCGCGAGGACAAGATGGCCTTGGCCCGCTTTTCCACCACGGCGCGCTGGATGGGCTGGCAATTGCACGAGGATTGCAGCGTGGCCGACCTGCTGCAGCGCTTCGACCAGACTGACCGCGTCACCCGCCTGATGTGGCGCCCGCTGTGCATCGCCGCCCTGAATACGCCCCCCGAACGGGCTTCGGCGCAGGTATTCCTGAACGTGCTGCGCGATAGCCTGGGCGCGCGCCGTGCCGCTTCCGACATGTTGATCCCGCGCCTGGACCTGGGCGCCCTGCTGCCCGATGCCACCGAAGCCTACCTGGCCCGCCATGGTGGACTGGTGCGACCGGGCGTGGCGGTCACGCGCCTGCTGACGGGCAGCGAGCCAGGCAGCTGGCGCCTGGAAGACCGCCTGGGCGAAAGCCTGGGCGAATTCTCCGGCGTGGTACTGGCCACCGGCCCCGAGGCTGCCGCACAACTGCTGGAGGGCCTGCACGATACCCACCTGCTGCAAGCCCTGGAGCATGAGCCCATCACCACCTGCTATCTGCAGTACGACCAGCAGGTGCGTCTGCCGGCGCCCTTCCTGGCACTACTCGATGCGCCGGAACGCCGGGCCTGGGGTCAGTTCGTCTTCGACCGCGGGCAACTGGGCGGCGACCCGGGTCTGCTGGCCGTGGTGGTCAGTGCCGCCGGGCAGGCCATCGCCGACGGTCATGCCACCCTGACGACGGGCATCACCCGCCAATTGGCGCAAGACTTCAGCCAGCCGGCCCTGGCCACGCCCCAATGGAGCAAGGTCATCACCGAAAAGCGCGCCACCTTCGCCTGCACTCCCGGACTGCAACGGCCCGACAACACCGCCATGCCAGCCGGACTGGCGCTGGCCGGCGACTACGTGGCCGGCGACTATCCCGCCACGCTGGAAGGTGCGGTGCGTAGCGGCGGTGCAGCGGCCCGGCTGCTGGCGGGCTAGACCGCCCGCAGCGGCTGGCCGTCCCTAAAATTTTCATGGATGACGGCAAAGGGATTCACCCCATCCATGCCGGCGATGCACTACGATAGCGGTCCATCTGCATTACGCATCAGCAGTCCCGATTCCGGTTCGTGTCTGCACCACCATCGCCCGGCGGCGCCAAGCCGCGTTGAATAAATTACGGAGAAAACAATATGCCGGTCATGACCTGTATCGAAGACTTCCGCCTGCTGGCCAAGAAACGTGTCCCCAAGGCCTTCTACGACTACGCCGACAGCGGCTCCTATACCGAGAGCACCTATCGCGCCAACACCAAGGACCTGGCCTCGCTCAAGCTGCGCCAGCGCGTGGCCATCAATGTCGACGAACGCAGCACCCGCACCACCATGATCGGCCACGATGTCAGCATGCCCGTGGCCATCGCCCCCACCGGCCTGACCGGCATGCAGTGGGCCAATGGCGAGATGCTGGGCGCGATCGCGGCCGAGAAGTTCGGCATCCCCTTCACCCTGTCCACCATGAGCATCTGCTCCATCGAGGACGTGGCCAGCGTCACCACCAAGCCGTTCTGGTTCCAGCTCTACGTGATGCGCGACCGTGGCTTCGTGAAATCGCTGATCGATCGCGCCAAGGCTGCCAAGTGCTCGGCACTGGTGCTCACGCTGGACCTGCAGATCCTCGGCCAGCGCCACAAGGACCTCAAGAACGGCATGTCGGTCCCGCCCAAGCTGACCCTGGAAACCCTGCTCGACCTGGCCAGCAAGCCCGGTTGGGCGCTGCGTGCGCTGGGCGGCCGCAAGACCTTTGGCAACCTGGCCGGCCACATCAAGGGCGGTGAAGGCGCCGGTGGCGTGCAGACCCTCTCCAAGTGGACCGCCAGCCAGTTCGACCCCACCCTGAACTGGGACGACGTGGCCTGGATCAAGGAGCAATGGGGCGGCAAGCTGATCCTCAAGGGCATCCTCGACGTGGAAGATGCCAAGCTGGCCGTGCAGACCGGAGCCGACGCCATCGTCGTCTCCAACCACGGTGGCCGCCAGCTGGATGGCGCGATGTCCTCCATCGAAGCCCTGCCGGCCATTGCCGAAGCCGTGGGTGACCAGATCGAAGTCTGGTTCGACGGCGGCATCCGTTCCGGCCAGGACGTGCTCAAGGCGGTGGCCCTGGGCGCGCGCGGCACCATGATCGGCCGTGCCTTCCTCTACAGCCTGGGCGCCATGGGCGGCGACGGCGTCTCGCAGATGCTGGAAATCATGCGCAAGGAGCTCGATGTCAGCATGGCCCTCACCGGCACCAAGGACATCAAGGATGTCGGCCCGCAGATCCTGATCCGCTAAAGCCCCGTCCCATAAAGAAAACGTCCCGGTCCACCGCAAGGTGGCCGGGACGTTTTTTTTGACTTTCCTGGATCAGCCTGCTGCTACTGGCGCGGCTTTTCGTTCAGGGCATCGATCACGCCCTCCTGCCCGTAGCGCCGGGCCAGGTCCATGGCGGTGAGACCATCCTTGTTCTTCAGCGTCAGGTCGGCGCCATTGTCACGCAGCACCTCGACTGCCGCCACCCGTCCGCGCATGGCCGCCAGCATCACCGGCGTCATCTTGTCGTCGGGCGATTCCGCATCCACGTAGGCCGAGGCATCCAGCAGCAACTTGACGATCTCCGAGCTGCCGTTGATGGCCGCATAGTGCAACGCCGTCCAACCCGGACGATTGACTTCCACCTCGCGCGAAAGCAACAGCTTGACCACCGGTATGTTGCCGTAGAAGGAGGCCAGCATCAGCGGCGTGTCGCCATTGGTGGCCTGGGCCTCCAGGTTGACGTCCGGGGCATTGACCAGCACGTCGAAGGCCTTCATCGAGTCTTCGCGGATGGACAGCATCAGGCCGGTGTAGCCGCGCTTGGGCTCGATCAGGTTGGGGCCCATGCCACGCTGCATCAGTTGCTTGAGGAAGTACACGTTATCCATGCGGATGGCCTGGAAGTATTCTTCATAGGCACCCGCCCGGGCCGCGCCCGGCAACAACAGCGAGGTGTAGAGCACGATACGGCCCAGCCCGCGCCAGCGGGACCGCAGCTTTTCCAGCAAGGTCATGGTGTGATTCCGAACAGCTTGAAGAAATTGTCAGAGGTCTGGCGTGCCACCTCGGCCACCGGGATGCCGCGCAGGTCGGCGATGAATTCGCCGACGTGGCGTACATAGCCGGGCTCGTTGGTCTTGCCGCGAAACGGCACCGGTGCCAGGTAGGGCGAATCGGTCTCGATGAGCATGCGCTCCAGCGGAATGGTGCGCGCCACCTGTTGCAGGTCCTTGGCGGACTTGAAGGTGACGATGCCCGAAAACGAGATATAGAAACCCAGTTCGATGGCCGCATCGGCCACCTCCTGCGATTCCGTGAAGCAATGCATGACGCCCGCCGCACCACCGGCCGCCGGGCTGGCGCCTTCTTCGCGCAGGATGCGGATGGTGTCCTCGGACGCCGAACGGGTATGGATGATCAGGGGCTTGCCCGTGGCGCGCGAGGCGCGGATATGGGTGCGGAAGCGCTCGCGCTGCCATTCCAGGTCACCCTGCAGGCGGTAGTAATCCAGCCCGGTCTCGCCGATGGCCACGATGCGCGGATGGTCGGCCAGCGCCACCAGCTGCTCCACCGAGGGCTCCGGCGTGTCTTCGTAGTCCGGATGCACGCCCACCGAGGCGTAGACGTTGGGATACTGCTCGGCCAGGGCCAATACCTGCGGAAAATCAGGCAGATCGACCGACACGCACAGGGCGTGGCTGACCTGGTTTTCGGCCATCTTGCCGAAGATCTCCGGCAAGCGCGCCGCCAGGTCGGGAAAATTGATATGGCAATGGGAATCGATATACATGGCCGCTATTGTAAAGCGATGCCGACAGCCTGTCGCCCCTGAGCGCGCGCCGCTTACCTTTGGTTACAGCCGCGCCGGCATGCCCGGCGCCCGCCCTCAGCGCGCCACCGGGCGCTTGGCCAGCTTGCGCTGCAGGGTGCGGCGGTGCATGTTCAGCGCCCGCGCAGTGGAAGAGACATTGCCCTCATGCTCGGCCAGCACACGCTGGATGTGTTCCCACTCCAGTCTTTCCAGCGACAGCGGCGACGCCTCTTCCATCGGCGGCACCGGATCGTCGGTACGCTCACCGCCACTGGCATGGTTCAGCGCCGAGAGGATGGAATCGACATTGGCCGGCTTGGCCAGGTAGTTGTCGGCGCCCGACTTGATCGCCTGCACCGTGGTGGCGATGCTGGCGTAACCGGTCAACACCAGCAGACGGGCCTCGGGCAAGGCCTGACGCAGCGGCGACACCCACTGCAGGCCGGAATCCTTTTCCAGCTGCAGGTCGATGGTGGCGTAGTCGAAGCGTTCACGACGCGCCGCTTCCAGCGCCTCCTCGCCACTGTGCGCCACGGTCGGGCGGAAACCCCGACGCGCCAGCGACCTGGCCAGGGTACTGGCAAAGACATCGTTATCGTCGAGGATCAGGAAAGCTGCACTCATCAAAAAGCCTGCAATATAAGAAACATCACATCAGTCGATCAAGACAGGAAACAAAAACATTCAGCGCAAGGGGAAGCGCAACTGTGCCACGGTGCCCTCACCCGGCACGGAACGCAGGCGCAGCTTGCCTCCCAGGTGCGTGGCACTGGCAAACGCCAGCATCAGACCAATCCCCGAACCGCCGGAACTGCTGACGACCGGGCCATGCCCCAGGCGCTGGAGCAGCTCGGGCGCGATACCGCTGCCATTGTCGGAGACCTCGATGATAGCCGTCTTCTTGCCCGACCTGGCTGACGCCCCGCCAAGCGAAGATGGCGCTTCGGCAACCTTGGTGGCATCGCCAGCATCAGCGGAGAGCAGCCGCAGCCGGATCTCTCCCCGATGCCCCCGCCCGCGCACCGCATGGGCGGCATTGTCCAGCAGGGTCAAGAGGATCTGCGACAGGTCCTGCAACTGGCTGGCGACCCAACCCGGCTGGTGTACCTCGGCCACCAGCAGCACGGCGGGGTGACGCAAGCGCCAGCCCTCCAGCAGGCTGGTCAGCCAGGGCGTGATGGCCGCGCTGTCCTCGTTGCGCAACTGGGCATCGGCGTCCAGGCGCATGCTGTCCAGCGCTGCCTTGCAGACCGCGATCTGTTCCTCGACGATGCGCAGGTCTTCGTCATAGACACTCAGTGCGGGGTTGTCGGCCATCTCGCGTCGCAACTCCCCGGCGATCACCGCCACCGTTGACAGTGGCGTATTGAGGGCGTGGGCGGCACCTGCAGCCTGCGTGCCCAGCGCCAGGATGCGATGGCTCTGCAGCTGGCGCTCCCGGGCCTGGCCCAGTTGCCGGTCGCGCGAACGCACCGCCGCGGCGATGCGGCTGACGAACCAGGTGATCAGCAGCGCCGAGATCGTGAAATTGATCCACATCCCCGCCAGGTGATAGGCCATGGCCTGGCCATGGTCGTGGATGTGTAGCGGCTCGTAGAAATACACCAGCCCGGAATAGCCACCCAGCGCGCACAGCGCCAGCAGCAAGGCATAGGGCCAGCTGAGGGTGGCCGCGCCGGCCGCCAGCGCCGGCAGGTAGAAGGACACGAAGGGATTGGTCGAGCCGCCCGAGAAATACAGCAAGGCCGTCAATACCGCCACATCCAGCCACAGCTGCATGAACAGTTCGCCCTGCTCCGCCGGCCGCGCCCAGCGCATGCGCAGCCAGGTTCCCCCATTGATGAGCAGCTGCAGCAGAATCAGCGCCAGCAAGGGCGACATCGGCAAGGCGATATGCAGCCAGATGTGGGCACCAGCCAGCACCAGCAACTCGCCGGCCACCATCGCCCAGCGCAGCCAGAACAGGCGCGACAGCAGCAGATGCTGCGGCGGATCGGCAGGCAGCGATGCCGCCGCCAGGAAGGAGCTCGGGGAATTCATGGCCGGAATTATACGGGGTGGGTGCGCACGCCTGGCTTCGGGCCTCCCGGCCTTCGACTTTCAGCCGGCAATGACCATCACTTCATTACCTTTTCGCAACACGTCACCTCTATTCACTAAAAAATGAATGCAAATGATAACGATTTTTAATTATACTTTGCGCCGTTTTGTAATACTTCTTCATTCCCACAAGAAATTCTAGAAAGAATCTTCATGTCCATGCCCTTCACTGCGCGCCTCAACCCGCTGGCCGCCGCCCTCGCGCTGGCTTTCCTGGCTCCCCTGCCCGCGCTGGCCCAGACCACTGCCACCACCGCCACCACCGACGCCAAGGACCAGACCGCCCTGCCCACGGTCACCGTCAATGCCTCCGCCGACGCCTCGGCCGATGGCTTGCCGGCCGAGTTTGCCGGTGGCCAGGTGGCGCGCGGCAGCCGCCTGGGCGTGCTGGGCAATGTCGACAACCTTGACAGCCCGGTGCGTTCGCTGGCCTACACCCGCCAGTTGATCGCCGACCAGCAGGCCCACGGCGTGGGTGACGTGCTCAAGAACGACCCGGTGGTGCGCACCACCCGCGGCTTCGGCAACTTCCAGGAGTCGTACATGATCCGCGGCTTCATCGCCAACTCGGACGACCTGATGTACAACGGCCTGTTCGGCATCCTGCCGCGCCAGTACGTCGCCTCGGAAATGATCGAGCGCGTCGAGGTGCTGTACGGCGCCAGCGCCTTCCTCAATGGCGCCACCCCGGGCGATGCCGGCCTGGGCGGCACCATCAACATCCTGCCCAAGCGCGCCTCCAGCGAAGCCCTGACCGAAGTGACCCTGGGCTACGAGTCGGGCAACAGCAAGTCCGCCGCCATCGACGTCTCGCGCCGCCTGGGCGCCGATGAACGCCTGGGCGTGCGCGTCAATGCCGCCCGTCATGCAGGTGGCACGGGCGTATCCAATGAAAAGCGCGAGACCAATGTCTTCTCCCTGGGCGTGGACTATCGCGGCAATGACTTCCGCCTCTCGGCCGACCTCGGCGTGCAGGAAAACAACCTCAGCAACATGCGTCCCAGCGTCACCATCGGCAGCGGCGTGACGGCGGTACCGACCGCTCCCAGCGGCTCGTCCAACTACGCGCAGCCCTGGTCGTATTCCAATGCCCGTGACATCTTCGGCACTGTGCGCGGCGAATGGGACCTGTCGGCCAGCACCACCGCCTGGGCCGCCTTCGGCGCGCGCCAGGGCACCGAGAACAACTCGCTGTCGGGCGTGCGCGTGAACAACGCCAGCACCGGCGCCGCCGCCACCTATCGCTTCGACAATGCCCGCCAGGATGACGTCGCCACCGGCGAAATCGGCGTGCGCACCCAGTTCAACACCGGCACCGTCTCGCACAAGCTGGTGGCTGCCGCCTCGGCGTATTCGCTGGATTCGCGCAATGCCTATGGCACCTCCACCTCCTACGCCCTGGCCACCAATCTCTACAATCCGAGCAGCTACGCGCGCCCGGCCCTGGTCTCGCTGGGCAATGACCTGTCCGATCCGCAGACCACCATCAAAACCCAGCTGATGAGCGCCGTGGTCTCCGACACCCTGGGCTTCTACGACAACCGCCTGCTGGTGACGCTGGGCGTACGCCAGCAGCAGTTGAAGTCGGACGGCTACGCCTACAACACCCACGTCAACAATAGCCACTATGACCAGAGCGCCACCTCGCCCATGGCCGGCGTGGTGTTCAAGGTGCTCAAGAACCTGTCCCTGTACGGCAACTACATCGAAGGTCTGCAGCAAGGCAAGCAGATCACCGATACCACCGCCGCCAACTACGGCCAGATCCTGGCGCCCTACAAGTCCAAGCAGAAGGAAGTCGGCGTGAAGTACGAACTGGGCGGACTCGGCCTGGGCGCGGCCTTCTTCACCACCGATCGCCCGCTGTCGTACAAGGATGTGTCCACCGGCATCGAGTCCACCAACGGCAAGCAACGCAACCGTGGTGTCGAACTGACCGCCTATGGCGAAGTGACCCGGGGCGTGCGCCTGCTGTCGGGCATTACCTTCCTCGATGCCAAGCAGGTCCAGACCAATGGCGGCACCAACAATGGCAAGTACGCCATCGGTGTGCCCAAGATGCAGGCCAATGCCGGCGTCGAATATGACATCCCCGGCGTGCGTGGTCTGACCGTCAATGGCCGCGCCACCTACACCGCCACCCAGTACGTGGATGCCGCCAACAAGCTGGAAGTCCCATCCTGGGTGCGCTACGACCTGGGTGCGCGCTACCTGACCGACATCGGCGGTCGCGCCGTCACCTTCCGCGCCGCCATCGAGAACCTGGCCAACCGTAACTACTGGCAGTCGGCCGGTGGTGCCTCCAACTCGGGCTACCTGGTACTGGGCAATCCGCGTACCTTCAGCACCTCGGTATCGGTGGCCTTCTGATCTGAACGCAAGCGTTTGCCGCAATGAAAATCGCCCGGCCCCACAGTGTGGGGACCGGGCGATTTTTCATGCGCCTGGGCGCAAGCGGACTGCGCCGCAGCAGGTCTGTCTCAGTCGAACATCCGCGCGTAATCGATCAGCATTTCCTCGATGAACAGCTTGGCCGACAAGGGATGGTCAGCGATGGCGCGGCGGTCACCCATGCCACGCAGTGCCCTGGACAAGGCCAGTGCATCGACCCGTTCGGCCAGCCGCCCCAGTTCCTTGCCGTAGCGCGGGTAATAGCGCACCACCCCGGCCGATCTCAGCGACAGCAGATCATAGAGCCAGCGCTGCACCCAGCCCACCAGCTCGGCGGCGGGCGTCTTCTGCAACTTGTCGGCGGCACGCAGGGCGCCATCCACGCCAGGCTGGGCCAGTTGCCGCAGCAGCTCGTCGAGCGCCTCGCGCCCCTCGCCCTGTGCCGCCTCCAGCGCCGCCAGCGGCGCCCCACCCTGCTCGGCCAGCCAGGCATCGGCATCCTTGACGCCCTGTTGTTTGAGCCAGGCCAGCGCCTCGTCGTGGCCCGGCGCGTTCAGGGCGAACTTGCGGCAACGCGAGAGAATGGTCGGCAGCAGCCGATCCAGACGATTGGACAGCAGCAGGAACATGGTCCCCGGCGGCGGCTCCTCCAGCGTCTTGAGCAAGGCATTGGCCGCGGCCGTATTGAGCGCCTCGGCCGGATACAGCATCACCACCCGCAGGCCGGAACGGTGGGTGGAAACGTTCATGAAATCGGCCAGCGCACGGATCTGGTCGATCTTGATGTCCTTGGAAGGCGCCTTGCTGGCCTTGGCGGTCTTCTTTTCCTCGCCGCTGTCGTCCTCGCCGGGTTCATCCTCCAACACCTCCGGGCGCACCCGGCGATAGTCCGGATGATTGGATTGCGAAAACCAGTTGCAGGACGGGCAGACGCCGCAGGCATGCGCCTCGGGCGTAGGCGACTCGCACAGCAGCGACTTGGCGAAGGCCTCCACGAAGCGGGTCTTGCCGGTGCCCGCGGCACCATAGAACAGCAGCGCATGCGGCAGGCGCTCGCGCAGCTGCTGCAGCTGACGCCAGCTCTCGCCCTGCCAGGGCAGCAAAGGATCGGTCGAAGTCACGGACATGCGGCGCCCCTCACAGCGCGGCCACGATGGCGCGCAATTCGTCCTGGATCACCGGGATCGGACGGGTGGAATCGACAATGCGGAAACGCTGCGGGAATTGCGCGGCACGACGCAGGTATTCGGCGCGGGTGTTGGCGAAGAAGTCCGCCTTTTCCTGCTCGAACTTGTCCAGGGTACGTTCCGCATCCAGGCGCGCGCGTGCCACTTCCAGCGGCACGTCGAAGAGCAGCGTCAGATCCGGCTGCAGATGCGGATGCACCCACTGCTCCAGGCTTTCCAGCTTGTCCAGCGCCAGCTTGCGGCCGCCGCCCTGGTAGGCGAAGGTGGCATCGGTGAAACGGTCGGAAATCACCCAGTCGCCGCGTTCCAGCGCCGGGGTGATCACCTGCGCCAGGTGTTCGCGCCGCGAGGCGAACATCAGCAGGGCCTCGGTCTCCAGGTGCATGGGGTGATGCAGCACCAGTTCGCGCAGGCGCTCGCCCAGTTCGGTACCACCCGGCTCGCGGGTGGCCACCACCGTCAGGCCGCGCGCGCGCAGCAGCTCGGTGACGAAGGGAATATGGGTCGACTTGCCGGCGCCGTCGATGCCTTCGAAGGTAATGAATTTGCCTGATGCCATGAAGGTATCGCTACAGAATGAATCGGTGAAAAGAAAGGCGGATCAACGCTGGTAGCGGTTGACGGCCTGGTTGTGCTCGTTCAGGTTGCTGGAGAAATGGCTGGTGCCATCGCCACGCGCCACGAAGTATAAGGCCTCGGTCTTGTCCGGGTTCAGCGCCGCCGCCAGCGAGGCTGCGCCCGGCAAAGCGATGGGCGTGGGCGGCAGGCCGGCACGGGTATAGGTGTTATAGGGCGTATCGGTCAGCAGATCGACCTTGCGGATCTTGCCCTGGTAGCGCTCGCCCATGCCATAGATCACCGTCGGATCGGTCTGCAGCAGCATGCCGGTGCGCAGGCGGTTGACGAACACCCCGGCCACCATGCCACGCTCGGACTTCTGCCCGGTCTCCTTTTCCACGATGGACGCCATGACCAGCGCCTCATAGGGCGTGCGATACGGCAGCGACAGATCGCGCCGCGCCCAGGCTTCGTTGAGCTTCTTGCTCATCAGCGCGAAGGCCTGTTTATAGACCTGCATATCGCTGGCGCCCTTGGCGAAGAGATAGGTATCGGGGAAGAACAGGCCTTCCGGATAGGTGTATTCGTTGGTCAGCTTGGCCAGGATCTGCTGGTCGGTCCAGCTGGCCGTATCGTGCTTCAGCGCCGGCTGGTCGGCGATGGCGCGGCGCATCTGCTTGAAAGTCCAGCCCTCGATGACGGTCAGCGCCTCCTGCGCGAACTCGCCGCGCACCAGTTGCAGCAGCAGCCGCTGGGGCGTGTAACCGGGCTTGATCTCATAGCTGCCGGCCTTGATGCGGCCGCCTTCGCCGGACAGGCGCGCATACAGCGTGAACAGGTCCGGATTGAGCGGCACCCCGGCCGCCGCGATCTGCTGGGCAGCCCCCGACACACCCGCCCCCGGCGTGATGGTAAAGGCGATCAGCTGGCCATTGGCCGGCACGATGGGCTGCTTGGTCCAGTAGACGCCAGCACCGGCCACCAGCGCGGCCAGCACGAACAATGTTGCCAATAACTTCTTCATACCTGATGCGAAATCCCTGTAGTTCCGACGCGATTTTTCGGAGATCACTATAATCGAGGCATCAATGATAATCGCTGGCACGACAGTTGCCTAATTTGCCGGGGACTTCACCCCGGCAAGACGTAATCCGACGTAATCCGTAAAAGATTTCCTATGACAGATATCACCGCATCGCCCTCCGCCTGGCGCGACTTCCTCACGCAGCAAGGCGCCCAGTTTGACGACCAGGGCCAGGACGTGCTCGGCTTCGGCACGGCTGCCCCGCAAAGCCTGGAAAGTTTCGTGGCGCCGCTGACCGACCTGGGCCTGATCGCGGCCACCGGCGAAGAAGCAGCCGCCTTCCTGCACGGCCAGCTCACCAATGATGTGCAGCACCTCACCGCCGATGCCGCCCGCCTGGCCGGCTATTGTTCGCCCAAGGGCCGGCTGCTGGCCACCCTGCTGATGTGGCGCGACGAAGCCGGGATCTTCCTGCAGCTGCCGCGCGCGCTGCAGCCTGCCATCCAGAAGCGCCTGCAGATGTTCATCCTGCGTGCCAAGGCCAAGCTGGCCGACGTCAGCGCCGAACGCGCCGTGCTGGGCCTGGTCGGACCGGCCACCGCCAACGCCCTGGCCGAGTGGTTCCCGGTCTTGCCGGCCGCCCCCTATGACAAGCTCGACAACAGCCATGGCACCCTGATCCGCCTGGCCGATGCTGCCGGCAGCCCGCGCTATCAATGGATTGCCGCCGTCGACACCCTGAGCACCGCCTGGCCCAAGCTGGTACAGCACTTGAAGCCCACCGCCACCCTGGCCTGGCGCCTGTCCGATATCCGCGCCGGTGTACCCGGCATCCTCACCGCCACGCAAGAGCAGTTCGTGCCGCAGATGATCAATTTCGAACTGATCGGCGGCGTCAATTTCAAGAAAGGCTGCTACCCCGGCCAGGAAATCGTCGCCCGCAGCCAGTACCTGGGCAAGCTCAAGCGGCGCACATTGCTGGCCACCATCGCCAGCGCCGGCGCCCGGGCCGGTGATGAAGTCTTTGCTGCCGCCGACCCCGGCCAGCCCTGCGGCATGGTGGTCAATGCCGAACCGCTGGACCAGGATCACGCCCTGGCCCTGGTGGAAATGAAACTGGCCGCCGCCGACGATACCGTCCATCTGAGCGCCGCCGGTGGTCCTGCCCTGCATTTCCACGACCTCCCCTATGAGCTGGCCGATCCGCAATAAGCGGCGCGCAGCGTTCAAGCCATAGGGACTCACCATGGACCTCTACATCTACTACCGGGTCGCCAGCGCCCACGCCCCAACACTGCTGGGCAAGATCCGGGGCGTGCAGGCCACCCTGCAGGCGCGCCAGCAGGTGGCCGGCGCACTCAAGCGCCGCCCTGGCGAACAGGACGGACTGCAGACCTGGATGGAAATCTACCAAGGCATCGCCGACACCGATGCCGAGGGATTCACCCACGCCCTGGAGCAGGCCCTGGCCGAGGCTGGCGCCCTGCCCCTCATCAGCGGTGCGCGTCATGTAGAACAGTTCGAGGATATCGCCCCATGTGCCTGATCATCTTCGCCTGGAAAGTCATCCCCGGCATGCCGCTGATCCTGGCCGCCAATCGCGACGAGTTCTATGCCCGCCCGGCCGCTGACGCCACCTGGTGGAACGACCAGCCCAAGATCTACGCCGGCCGCGACCTGCAAGGCGGCGGCACCTGGCTGGGCGTGACCCGCGATGGCCGCTTTGCCGCCATCACCAATGTGCGCGCACCCTCCGAACGACGAGCGGATGCCCCCACCCGGGGCCAACTGGTCGCCGACTACCTGGCCGGCGACATGACGCCGCAGGATTACCTGCGCCAGATCGAGCCCCTTGCCCAGCAATACAACGGCTTCAACCTCCTCGTGGGCAACCCCGAGACCATGCTGTGGTATTCCAATCGCGGCAGCGAAGATCCCCGCAATGGCCAGCCGCTGGAATACGGCGTCTATGGTGTCTCCAATGCCCTGCTCGACACCCCCTGGCCCAAGCTCACCCGCGCCAAGGCGCAATTCGCCAGCCTGCTGTGCCAGGGCGCACCGGAAGAGACCTTCTTCGAAATGCTCACCGACGGCACCCGCGCCAACGACTGTCGCCTGCCCGACACCGGCATCGGCCTGGAAAAGGAGCGCATGCTCTCGCCCATCTTCATCCGCTCGCCCGACTATGGCACCCGCTGCTCCACGGTCCTGCGCGTGCCCATCGTCGGCGAACCGGTCCTGACCGAACACGTGGTCGATCCTATGGCGATGCAATATAGCGGCGAGGCCGCCACCGACAAGGCCTGCCGTATTCCCTGCAAGCCAAGGGTGCAAGATGCTTCACCCGGCGACGACCAGCCTGGCGCAAAGCCGCACAGCGCCTGACCCGGGGCCTTCATTCCTTGCCCACGTGAAATAACCAAAACGTATATCTGATATTTGGAAGATAAATTGGCCTGATTTGATGCGGAGCAGTAAAGTTACACCTGTCTCCTCCAATTTCCTCCTAAAGAATTGGATTCAAGCCCACACCGCAAGGTCGTGGGCTTTTTTTTCGCCTGTACCCGGCCTGCCCGTAGCAAGAGGTACAAACCTCCCCAGGACGGTGGACTGCATCCACTGTTCCCGCCGATCCCGGACCTAACCCGATTCCGCCGATTCCGCCACCCAAAAACACATCGGCCCCACCACCACGCCAGACAAGGCGCGGGGATGGGGCCGATCAGGCCAGCCTGGCGGGAGCGAATCCCGCTGTGGTGACTTAGTGATGCATCTTGGCTTCGGTGCGGTCCAGGATGGCTTCCGGTGCCTGCGCATCTTCCACGGTCTCGTTGTTCAAGACCTTGGTCAGCCGCTCGCTATCCAGTTCGCCGCTCCACTTGGCCACCACCAGGGTTGCCACGCCATTGCCGATGGTATTGGTCAAGGCGCGTGCTTCAGACATGAAGCGGTCGATACCCAGGATCAGCGCCAGGCCGGCCACCGGCACATGGCCCACGGCCGACAGCGTTGCCGCCAGCACGATGAAGCCGGAACCGGTAATGCCCGCCGCGCCCTTGGACGTCAGCAGCAGCACACCCAGCAGCGTCAGTTCCTGCACGAAGGTCATGGGCGTGTTGGTCGCCTGGGCGATGAACACGGCCGCCATGGTCAGGTAGATCGCGGTGCCATCGAGGTTGAAGGAGTAACCGGTCGGGATCACCAGACCGACCACGGTCTTCTTGGCGCCGGCATTTTCCATCTTGGCCAGCATGCGCGGCAGCACCGATTCCGAGGAAGAGGTACCCAGCACGA
>PJUA01000464.1_pt1 | contig 21857 bp, 23 predicted proteins | sample 1512151 | NCBI WGS metagenome assembly PJUA01 (sample SAMN08177678, study PRJNA422409) | Soil metagenome, whole genome shotgun sequencing project. | isolation source: Soil enriched on filter paper: beechwood xylan treatment | place: USA: Madison | collected 2015-01-15
CGGGGAAATCGTTAATGTGGGCACAAACGCAAAAGCGGGCAAAGGGGAATATGTCGTTGCGGAGGCCGACGAAAGCGACGGCTCTTTCCTGCACTATCATCCCACTCTTGCGATCGTAACCAACATCGAGCCGGATCATCTGGAAAACTATGATGGCGACTTTGAAAAGTTAAAGGACGCCTACGTTCAGTTTCTGCGGCAGGTGAAGGATGGCGGTAAAGCGATCGTTTGCACCGATGACGACAATATTCAGGAGCTGCTTCCCAGAATATATGGCGAATTGGGGCAAGGCGAAATTGCAGGCTTGATCACATTTGGCATTAAGGGCGATGCGATGTTCAAAGCCGAAAATATTCAGCTGGGCGATCGGCGTGTATCCTTCGATATGTTGAAGGATGGCCGCCTTCTCGGGAACATCGAGTTGTCGGTCCCCGGCATTCACAATGTCTATAACGCGATGGCAAGCGTCATTACTTGTCTGGAGGCTGGACTTTCTTTTGGAGCGGTGAAGGAAGCCATTAAGCTGTTTAGAGGCGCGAAGCGGCGTTTTCAGGTAATGGGAGAGGTCGACGATATTTTGGTTATCGACGATTATGCGCATCATCCCACCGAAATTCAAGCAACAATCAGCGCGGCCAAAGCAACGGGCAAGGAGATTATTGCGGTGTTTCAGCCGCAGCGCTATACTCGGACTTTTTTCCTGTTCGAGCAATTCAGCCGCTCTTTTGCCGAAGCCGATCGGGTGATCATTACCGATATTTATTCGCCTGCCGGTGAAAAGCAGATAGAAGGCGTCAACTCGGCTAAACTGGTTGAGCTGATACGCAGCAATAGCCATGCGAAGGCTGAATATATTCCCAGCAAGGAAGAAGTGCTTGAGGTGTTGAAAACATCAGTCAAACCGGGAAGCCTTGTTATTACGATGGGCGCGGGAGATATATGGAAAACGGCCGCAGAGCTGGCCAAATATTTGGAGCAGAGAAGCGGGAGATGATCTCCCGCTTTTTTTTGTTGCTCTCTACATGCTTTGAGCAGGCGTTGCAGCTTTGTCACTATTTTCTTTTCATATCTCTCATTTCCGATTCATAGAATAGTAGCAGAACAGGAAGGAGAGATAGGAATGAAACCCAATAATCGGATTACTTTTCGTTTTGAACATAAAGATCAACGCTCATCGAAGCCGTTAACGCCCGGATCGCAAGACGCCGGACAAGCTTCTTCTTATGACCAAGAGCAAAATCCCGCCGGTTTGCTAGAGTTGTCCAAAGAACGGGAGAAGAGGCCGGTGCAGCCTTCAAGCGGACAAAAGGAAGGGATGTCCTCCGGAAGCAAGGTTGTAACCTTATATGGACTATCTACTGCGAATAGTATAGAGGAGGTCCATCCATGGAATTCTCCTTACCAGAATGATGTCAGCGCGCTGGAGCAGCTCATAAGAGGCACGGCAAGCAATGAAAGCGTGCGGGACGCTTCCATTCAAAAAGATAGCGGTCAACAAAGGAGTGTACACGAGGCGCAGCAAACTCCTGAACCGCGGATAGCCCTTGTGGAGCAAAGCCGTTCCGGCGATTGGGAGCGCTTGACCAAAGAGGAGCCTCCTACTGATTTTGCTGCCACAATACCGAGTGAAGAAGCTGAAGGAGGGGGTGGCTATGGCTCTGCGATACGTCGTGCTTCGTCACCGTCCCCAACCTGGCTGAAGGTTGTTTTTTCCGTAGCGGGGGCGCTGCTGACAGGGGCTTTGTTCGGCTATTTGCTGCTTGCCCTCTTCATAGGGCCGCATTTGCTTCCAGGAGTGAACAAGGAGCCAGTTCCGGCAAACGCTGTTATTGATCCAGAAGACAAAGAAGCATCGGGGGAAACAGAAGGCAATAACGGGACAGCGACGAACGATGGCACTGCTACAGGTGCTGGTTCTCCTGGAGAAGAAGCTCAGCCTGTTGGAGGCGAAGCGGGAGGAGCAAATGCCGGGGCGCCTATGGTGAGTTTAGGTGATGTTTCTGCAAGCTACACCTTTTTGCAATTCGGTGTTTTTTCGCAGGTGGAAGGCAGGGATGCAGCATTGGCTGAGCTAAGAGGGAAGAAGCTGCCAGCAGTTTCCTACGACAGCGGAAAGGACCTCCGCGTATTTGCTGGAATTGCGAACGGAAACGCCATGGCGGAGGATTTGATCAAGCGGCTGCCCGATCTGCTCCTGTACAAAAAAGAAATGGCGATTGACGCTCCTGATAAGATGCCGTTTAGCGGCAAGGAAGAGGATGCCGGGCTTTTTTTCACCCGTACCAACGAACTGCTGGCCATGTGGTGCAGCTTGACGGAAGCTCAATTGGAGCAAAGCTCGCTTTCCCCGCTAGGCTCCGCAGCGGCCGCCGCCTGGAAGGAGAAGCTGGAGCTTTGGCAGCAAAGCGCCGCTACTATGAAGGAGGGTTTGCCGGCCGGAGACGGAAACCGCTATTTCGAGGGCATGTCGGAAGGTATGCTGCTTGCATCGGACGCGCTGAACGAATATGACAAAAAGCCCGGGGAAGCCGCGCTTCGAAAACTTCAGGAGGGAATGCTGAAGGCGGTTGTTTCTCAAAAGGAATGGTTTGAGTCTATGAGCGCATTGTAAAGGATAGATAACCTGCGTATAATGGATACAGGTGTCATCTCGTGGCGAAAGGGCTTGAACAATGAAGAAAAACGGCTGGGTTCTGTTTTTGCTGATTATGTTGGGTTTGCTGGCCGGCGCGCTGGTTGCAAGATGGCTGGAGCCTGTTCAGGGCATTTCCTTTCTCACTCGTCCGCTTGTGACAAAATGGTCGCCTTCCGTTGATTTGTATGTGCTTAGCTTTGATCTGTCGCTTTCGATTCAGATCAGCCTGCTCAGCATCATTGGCGCAATCGTTGCGATCTGGGCTTACAGGCGCATGTAGGCGCGTGTGGAAAAAAGGAGTGTAAACTTATTCATGCTGCAAAACCCTATAGGGATTAGCCGGCTTGTGCTGGCTTCATCATCACCGCGCCGGAGGGAACTGGTCGCAAGTCTGGACCTTTCCTTGCCGGTTTCTGTTTTGTCCCCTGATGTTGACGAAAGCGTGTTGCCAGCCTGGACGCCAGATGAAACAGTCAGGCAGCTCAGCGCCGCAAAAGCGCAGGCTGCTTTGGAGCTGTTGAAGGGACGATCCGGGGCAGAAGGAAATGAGCTTCTGGCGCTGGACGCTGTTATAATAGCTTCGGACACCGTTGTTGCACTGGACGGCGAAGTGCTTGGGAAGCCGCTTGACGAAGATGATGCGGCAGCCATGCTGATGAAGCTGCAGGGCAAACGCCATGAGGTGTATACAGGCATTGCCGTGCTCCATTCAGGAAACGGCCAGATGCAAGTTGAAAGCAAAAAAACAATCGTCACTATGAAACCTTTTACTGAGGAAAAAGCAAGAAAGTATGCGGCAACCGGGGAGCCGCTCGACAAAGCCGGAGCGTATGGAATTCAAGGCTTGGGAGCTACGCTGGTGGAGGAGATTGAAGGCTGCTATTTTAATGTAGTAGGACTTCCTTTGTCCCTTCTGGCGGATATGCTGGAGCCCTACGGCATCCAGGCCATTTGAAACCACTCTTTTGCAAAGGCGGGTTATTGAATGGATTTGCAGTCGACGGCATTGCGTGATGTCCCCCGTGAAGATCGGCCCAGAGAACGTATGATGCAAGTTGGAGCGGAATCGCTCAGCCATGCGGAACTGCTTGCTATTTTGTTAAGAACCGGAACTCGGAAGCAATCCGCGCTTCATTTGGCAAGCGCCGTGCTTAAACAATGCGGCACACTCCGCAATCTCATGGATATGAGCATGGAGGAACTGACCTCTATACGGGGCATCGGTCCCGCCAAAGCGATTCAGCTGAGAGCTGGCATCGAGCTTGGCAGACGCCTGGCCAAAAGCGGCAACGGTGAAGTAGTGACGGTGCGGTCCCCAGGCGATGCTGCGGAATATGTGATGGACGAGCTTCGTTATTTGAAAAAAGAACATTTTGTCTGTCTGTTCCTCAATACTAAAAATCATATTATTGCGCGCGAAACGTTGTCAATCGGTACTTTAAACGCTTCGCTGGTTCATCCCAGAGAGGTATTCAGAGCCGCTATCAAATGCAGCAGCGCATCTCTCATTTGCGCACATAATCATCCAAGCGGAGATCCTACGCCTAGTCCGGAGGATGTTTCCTTGACAAAGCGTCTGGCGGAGGCCGGTCAGCTGGTCGGCATCGAAGTGCTGGATCATCTCGTGATCGGGGATGGGAAATATGTAAGTTTGAAGGAGCAGGGTTATCTGTAATATAATAATAAAGATTGTTGCGAGTTGAAGTGATTGTTCTCGCACTAGAAGGGAGCAAGGTTATGTTTGGAGGCTTTACAAAAGATTTAGGAATTGACTTGGGCACTGCCAACACGCTTGTTTATGTGAAGGGTAAAGGAATTGTGGTCAGGGAGCCGTCTGTGGTTGCCTTGCGTACCGATACAAAAACGATTGAAGCCGTAGGCGAGCAAGCCAAAAAGATGATTGGCCGGACGCCTGGAAACATCCGTGCAGTTCGTCCGATGAAGGACGGCGTTATTGCCGATTTTGAAACAACGGCTACAATGATCAAATATTTTATTCGCAATGCGCAGAAGCAAAAATCGTTGTTCCCAAAACATCCCAATGTTATGATTTGTGTTCCTTCCGGCATTACGGCGGTGGAACAGAGGGCCGTTGAGGATGCCGCCAAGCAGGCGGGAGCGCGGGAGGCATATACGATTGAGGAGCCCTTTGCAGCTGCGATTGGCGCAGATTTGCCCGTTTGGGAGCCTACAGGCAGCATGGTGGTTGATATTGGCGGCGGAACAACCGAAGTGGCTGTTATTTCGCTTGGCGGCATCGTAACCAGCCGCTCCATTCGCGTAGCTGGCGACGAGATGGATGAAGCGATTATTCAATACATCAAACGCCAATATAATCTGATGATCGGGGAAAGAACCTCCGAACAGCTCAAAATGGATATTGGCTCAGCGTTGCAGCTTGATCAGCCGGAATCGATGGAAATTCGAGGCCGCGATCTGGTTTCGGGACTGCCGAAGACGCTTCCTATCACTTCGGATGAAGTTACCGATGCGTTGATGGATACCATTAATGCCATCGTCGAAGCGGTCAAGGTGACGCTGGAGAAATGTCCGCCCGAGCTGTCGGCTGATATTATGGACCGCGGCATCGTTCTGACGGGCGGAGGAGCACTGCTCCGCAATCTGGACAAGCTGCTGCAGCGGGAAACCGGAATGCCGGTTATCGTTGCCGACAATCCGCTGGATTGCGTGGCGATCGGTACTGGGCGTTCGCTGGATAACATTCATCTGTTCAAGAAAAGAGCTTCGAAGAGATAAAAGGTTAAGGAGCGGGAAAAAGCAATTCCAGTCGGGGTAGGTGATCGGGCTGTTAAGTTTTTTTAGAAATAAACGGGTTCTTATGCTGATGGTCGCATTTATCGTTTTTATTGCGATCATCGGCTTTTCCTTGAGCGACCGCAAGGAGCTCACGTGGCCGGAAAAGGTGCTCAGGGATACGACCGGCTATGTACAGATGTGGTTTTACAAGCCCGCTGGCTGGATAGCGGGCTTCTTTGAAGATATTGGCGATTTGCGAAGAGTATACGAGGAAAATGAACAGCTTAGAATGACGGCAGCGGCTTATGCGCGCGACAAGGTCACGTATAATTTCATAAAAAACGAAAACGAGCGCCTGCAGAAGGAGCTTCAATTTACCGAGCAGCAGAAGCAAATGAATAATTACAGCTATCTGATTGCGCAGGTGGTTTCTGTCAGCAATGATGCCAATAACCGTGCAATGATCATTAATTTGGGCAGCAAAAACGGCGTCAAAAAAAATATGGCGGTCGTAAACATAGATGGCTTGATTGGGATCGTCAATTCCGTTACTCCGTTTACAGCTTCCGTTACGCCGATTACGGAGCTGAATGAAACGTCGCCTAATTCCAATTCCATTGCCGCAACCATCGAAGGCCGCGAGAATGAATCGTTTGGCATACTTAGCACTTATAACAAAGAAACCGGGAGACTCAGCATGACCCGCATCCCTGAAAACGACAAGCTTGAAATCGGGGATACGGTCATTACATCCGGAAGCGGCAATGTTTATCCGCGCGGTTTGCGTGTCGGCACGATTGAAAGCAAGCAGGTAGGAGAGTTCGCGCTTACTTATACCGCAACGGTAAAGCCATCCGCAAGCTTTGATCATTTGACCGAAGTATTTGTTGTTTCGGTGCCCGAAATCGTTGATTCCGAGCCGGGAGACGTGGAAGAATGAGCACTAATCGGATCATTTTTCTGATGCTTCTCCTGTTTGTGTTAGAAGGATCGCTTGTGCCATGGCTTATTCCGGAAGGCTTTGGCGGTCGTATCATTCCGCATTTTGTTTTTGTTTTTGTTATGTATTCCTCCTTGTATGCCAATCGGCATCAGGCGCTGCTTCTGGGCGCGGGCTTTGGCCTGCTGCAGGATGTCGTATATTACGGCCATTTAATAGGCGCTCACTTTTTTTTGATGGGTCTTTGCGGCTACTTAGCCGGCATTCTGATGGAGAAAAAACGCGCAACCATCATGATGGCGCTGACGATTATCGGTTTTGCGTGCCTGCTGTATGACACTGGCCTCTTTTTTATTTATAAGGTTTTTCGGATCACAGAAGCATCCTATGCTTGGGCGTTAACGAACCATATTTTGCCCAGCCTGTTTCTTCAGCTTGCTTTTGCCCTTGCCTTTTATGTGCCGCTGAGGCGCATGTTTGAGTCCAGAAGCCTCATCGCGGAGGGCGACGAGGAATAAATTGGCGGACCTCGGCAGGAATTTGGCACGGCAAGCAAGAATTGAATAGGTTGGGGAGGGACAATCGTGACCGGAAAACAGCATATTATGATTAAAGGCGTCAAGGAAGGTCTTCTGTTCCTTCTCGACGATAGTTGCCCGTTTGAGGATTTATTGGCGGAATTGCACCATAAGCTTGAAAAAACGCATCAGCAGCTGCTTAGCGGTCCGCTTGTGCATGTTCATGTCAAGCTAGGGACAAGGCTAATTACAGAAGAGCAGAGGGAACAATTGACTGATATTATTCGATCGCAAGGCAATTTAATCGTGGCTTCCGTTACAAGCGACCAGCCCGAAGCTCGCGAGGGCAGCGGCTTTGGCGGGAACATCAATACGATTACAGCCATTGTGCGGTCCGGACAAACATTGGAGCATGAAGGCAACCTGTTGCTGATTGGCGATGTCAATCCCGGAGGCACGATTTTGTGCAGCGGAGATATATATGTGCTTGGAGCGCTTAGAGGTATGGCCCATGCGGGAACGGATGGGTGGAAGGATGCCATCATCGCCGCGTCGCTAATGAGACCGACTCAGCTTCGTATTGCAGATGTAGTAAGCCGGCCGCCCAAGGAGTGGCTAAGTAATGAATCGGCGATGGAGTTTGCATATTTGGATCAGGGCCAGATGCAGGTTGACAAGCTGTCACAATTGGTGCGGATGAGGCAGGAGCCTATTTTGTTTAAGGGAGTGTAGGGCATGGGAGAAGCGATTGTAGTTACATCGGGCAAAGGCGGCGTAGGAAAAACAACCACCTCGGCTAATATCGGCACGGCGCTGGCGCTGCTCGGAAAAAAGGTTTGCCTGGTGGATACGGACATCGGCCTTCGCAACCTCGACGTCGTGATGGGATTGGAAAATCGGATCATCTATGATTTGGTTGATGTGGCCGAAGGCCGCTGCCGTCTGAATCAAGCGCTTGTGAAGGACAAGCGGTTCGATGAACTGTATATGCTGCCTGCCGCGCAGACAAAAGACAAAGATTCCGTGAAGCCGGAGCAGATACGCACCATCATTCTGGAGCTAAAGCAGGAGCATGATTACGTCATTATCGATTGCCCTGCTGGAATCGAGCACGGATTCCGCAACGCTATAGCGGGCGCCGATCGGGCGATTGTTGTAACCACGCCGGAAAATGCCGCGGTTCGCGACGCCGACCGTGTTATCGGATTGCTGGAAGGCCAAAAAATCCCCTCCAAGCTTGTTATCAACCGAATCCGCTCCACGATGATGAAAAATGGCGAAATGCTGGATATTGATGAAATTTGCCAGGTCCTCGCTATTGATTTGTTAGGTATTGTACCCGATGATGAAAAGGTTATTTCCGCATCGAATAGCGGCGAACCTACCGTTATGAATCCAGCATCGCGCGCTGCGATTGCTTATCGGAATATTGCAAGGCGCATTTTGGGCGACATGGTGCCGCTGATGGTGCTGGATGAAAAAGCAGGTGCGTTCAAGCGGTTCCGCAAGTTTCTTGGAATAGGATGATTGCCTGGTGCTTAATAAACTGAAAAAGCTGGATTTGGGCATCATTGCCATCTTATTGTGCCTGATGGGAGTTAGCGTTGTCACAGTTCATAGCGCCACTCTCTATACCGCCGGTTTCAATAATCTTGAAATCAAACAGCTCATTTTTTATGGCCTTGGTTTTTTTGTAGCGATTGCATCGGTATTTTTTGATTACCGGATTGTACTCAAAAGCTGGCTTGTGCTGTATGGCATCGGAATTACTCTGTTGATTTTGGTTTATTTGGTAGGAGCTGAAATTAATGGAGCAAGGGGATGGTTTTCGTTTAAGGATGGGGCCATTTCTATTCAGCCTGCGGAAATCGTTAAACTTATTTTGATTATCGGACTCGCTTATTTAATAGGGCGCAGGCAAGGCGACAGGCTGAATTTTACTAACGATTTGCTGCCGATATTCGCCTTTTCCTTTCTGCCGTTTTTGCTCGTTATGATCCAACCCGATTTAGGCAATGCGATCATTTATATCGTTATTGTCGTGGGAATGCTGTGGATCGGAAATGTAAAATATGTACATGCCGCTATTGGTCTTGCAATTGTTGTGGGCTGTGTAGTCCTATTTATGAGTCTTTTCAATGCTTTTAATGAAGAAATCAAGGATTACCTCGGCGAGAATAAGAAAATACATTGGTACGAACGGATTAATACTTTCGTGAATCCGGAGCAAGCTTCAAAGGACGCAAGGCATCAGGCCGATAACGCGGAAATGGCCATCGGATCGGGCGGATTAAGCGGTCAAGGTTATCTGCAAGGAAAGTTGAAAAATGCCGGTTTTATCCCCTATGCCTACTCCGATTCCATTTTTGTGGTGGTTGGCGAGGAGTTTGGCTTTCAGGGAGCAGCTATTTTGCTGATGCTTTATTTCCTTCTTATCTATCGAATGATCATGATTGCCTTCAAGTGTTATGATCGAAAGGCATCGTATATTATAATCGGCATCGTTTCCATGTTTGTGTTCCAGATTTTTCAGAATGTCGGCATGATGATCGGGCTGATGCCCATAACCGGTATTACGCTTCCATTTGTCAGCTACGGGGGCTCCTCGCTGATTATTAACATGCTGTCGATTGGTCTTGTGTTTAGTATAAATGCGCATCAAGAGGTATATGAGCTAGCTGAATAAACGCTAAGCTTCTGAGCTGGAATCGGCGAGCCTGGTTTGTTCTATGTATTCAAGAGATATAAGCATGGCCTGGGGCATTCCTCCAGGCTCATGCTTTTTTTTATGCTCCATGCGCGAGCTTATAAAGCCTCTTTTTCAGCGCCAAGCCCTTCGCATACTTGTCCCTGCCCGCACATAAGATGGGGTATGGGATGGACAAGGAAGCGGGAGGGATAATGATGGGGTTGAAGGATGATGTCAGAGAGCGCAGACGCCATAAAATACAATCGCTGCTTGATGCTTATGGAGATGAACCCCGGCAGGCAGCGTCCGGCAAAGATCGCAGCAGCGGCCGCCCGCCGGTTTTGAAAACCGGCAAATCAGTTGCAGGAATGAACCTGCCCAAAGATAACGATCCGGATCCCGAGGCTGCCTGGAAGCAAAACCGCAATCCATGGTCTTCCTGGGAAGCGAATGATCATTTTCAGCCTCCTGCCTGGCGGGACGAGGAACAGATCAGGACAAGCAGAAACGAAGGTTCCGGGGATGTGGGAAGGTTTTGGACGGAATTAAAATGGAAAACGGTAATTGCCGTGCTCCTGTTTGGCGCTATTTGGGGATTGTTCCAGCTGGATGAGGGATGGAGTAGGAAGGGGCAGGTTTTGATCAAAAGCGCGCTGACCGATGAAATTGATTTCGGGGCGGCGGCGCAATGGTACAAAACCGCGTTTGCTGGAGCCCCATCCTTTATCCCTCTGTTCCAAAAGGAATCTGCGCAAACGGCGAGCGCTGGCGAAGAGGCGGATAGCTTCGCGGCTGCCCCCGTCAAGGACGCTTCGCTTTTGCGAACCTTTGCCGAGCTGCTGAACGGCATCCAGCTTGCAGCTCCTTCAGGAGCTGAGGTTGCTGCGGTGGGCAAAGGGCGGGTTATTTTTGTGACCGACAAAGGCGATACTATTTTGATCCAGCACGCCGGTAACGTCATAACAGTGTACGGGGAGCTGAGCCAATCTTTTGTGGCGGTTAATGACTGGGTGGAAGCGGGCGACATTATCGGAAAGCTTCCTGATGCGGGATCTGGCGGAAGCAGTCCGCTTTATTTCGCCGTCAAGCGAAATGACCGCTACATTGATCCCCTGGATGTGATTCCGCTTGATTAAATGGGGCGGCATATTATGGTCGATCCACCCTCTGTTTGTAATGGTTATGCTGGCTTCGGCGCTTACGGGTTATTTTATGGAGCTGCTTGTCCTCTTTGTCATCGTGCTCGTGCATGAATTGGGACATGTGGCGGCCGCCAAAGGTTTTGGCTGGCGTGTCAAAGAGGTCAAGCTGCTGCCTTTTGGAGGCGTAGCGGAGGTAGAGGAGGCAGCAGGCGTCTCAGCGAAGGAGGACGTTATTGTTGCGCTGGCGGGACCGCTGCAAAACGGCTGGATGGCGCTTGCAGCCTGGGGGCTTGGGCAGCTTGGCCTGTGGCATTCCGACTGGGCGTCCTACGTTGTAGAGGCAAATCTCATGATCGCATTGTTTAATTTGCTGCCGATTCATCCGCTTGACGGGGGCAAGCTTCTGCATGCCTTGCTGGGCAGCGTTTGCCAATATTATAAAGCACTGCTCTGGACGGCGCGGCTTGGTCTGTTGTGCAGCTGTCTGATGATCGTTGCGTCGGTTGTTCCCTTTTGGCTGGAGGAGCGAGCTGTTCAGTTGAATTTGCTGGTGGTTGGTTTGTTTTTGTTTGCCAGCAATCGTGCGTACAGCCGCAATGTCCCCTTCCTTTTTTTGCGTTTTCTGACGCATCGGGAACGGATGACAAATCGGGCTATGGAGGCAGGGAAAAAGGCATCTCATCTTGTGGTGAATGGCAGCCAGTCTCTTATGTCGGTTGCCAGACTGTTCAAGCGCGAGGCCTTTCATGTTGTGTACGTTTCGGAGCGTGATGGGAGCAGTCTCAGGATGCTGCCGGAAAACGCTATCGTCAGAAGCTGCTTGTCGGGTCTGGGACCCCACCGTGCAGTCAGCGAGCTTTTGCTGTAAACTTAACTCATAAGCATGCCGCCAGGCATGCCTCGTAAAGTAAAGCGGACTTTTTGAACAACCTTTAAAAGGCGGTGAAGGGATGAAGCAGTTGCTGCTGCATGTCGAGGATGATTCCTTGCAAACCGCAGTTGTACAAGATGGGGTATTAGTTCAGTTTTATATGGAGCGATCGGCTGGCAGCAGCCTGGTCGGGAATGTCTACCTGGGAAAAATCGTCAACGTCCTTCCCGGCATGGAAGCCGCGTTTGTGGATATTGGCCTTGGCAAAAACGCGTTTTTGTACATCGATGACCTGCTGCATCCTCATGCGGACAAGCAGCCTCGCCAAAAACCCGCGATTCAGGATATTGCCAGGCCGGGGCAGGTTGTTGCCGTTCAGATCGTCAAAGATCCCATTGGCGGCAAGGGAGCACGGGTTACGACCCATTTCAATTTGCCGGGGCGGTATCTGGTGTATATGCCCGAGGCTGGATATGTTGGCGTTTCCAAAAAAATCGGCAGTGAAAGCGAGCGTGAGCGGCTGAGGCTGATCGGTGAATCCATCCGGCAGGGTCAAGAAGGCATTATTATGCGCACGGCAGCAGTAGGAGAAAGCGAGGAAGCGTTGTCCAGCGACGCAGGCAAGCTGCGCAGGCTGTGGGATCATATCATGACCAAGACGACCGCTTCAAACGCTCCCTGCCAGCTGCATGTGGAGGCTGGGCTTTTGCACCGGGTCATCCGGGATACGGTTACGTCCGATATTGGGGAGATATGGATCGATCATGGGGCCAAATTCCAGGAAGCCCAGAGCTTGCTTGGCGAAATGGCGCCTGCTCTTAAGGAGCGGCTGAAGCTTTATATTCCTCAAGACGGTGGGGAGCTGTTCCGTTATTTTGACGTGGAGGAACAGCTTGAAACGGCCTTTGCCCGAAAAATTCCTCTTGCAAGCGGGGGGTATCTGATTTGGGAGGAAACAGAAGCTCTTACAGTGATTGATGTGAATACCGGCAAGTTTACGGGAAACAACAGCCTGGAGGATACGGTGTATCGAACTAATCTGGAAGCGGCTGAGCTGATTCCAAGGCTGCTCCGTATTCGGGACGTAGGCGGAATTGTCATTATTGATTTTATTGATATGGAGCGGGATGAAAGCCGCAGCGGCATTTTGGCCAGAATGACGGAGGAAGCTAAAGAGGACGGAACCAAATGCAGCATTGTGGGCTGGACGAGGCTTGGACTGATGGAGCTCACGCGGAAAAAAGCACGGGAGGCCGCTAGCGTGCGCAAGGGAGAGCTATGTGCAGCCTGTGGCGGAACCGGGAGACAAAAAACGGCGGAATCCGGAAAGAAGAGCTGAAGCAGCAAAAAAAACCAATTTGCAGTCTTGAACTATGGGCATCATTATGATAAGATATTCGAGTGTATATTTTATATGTGCAATTGAAATATACAGGTACCGCTCTGTCGGGGTATGAGAAGCGCAATGGCGTAAGCCGCTGCCACCTGCTTCAGGCGAGTCTTCGAAATTAAGGAGGTGCACCCAATATGTTCGCAATTATCGAAACTGGCGGCAAGCAATACAAAGTTCAGGAAGGCGATGTTCTTTTCATCGAAAAACTGAACGGCGGCGAAGGCGAAAGCGTAACATTCGACCGCGTTCTGGCCGTTTCCGGCAAGGATGGTCTGGTTACTGGCGCTCCAGTTGTATCTGGCGCAATCGTTACTGGCAAAGTCGAAAAACACGGCAAAGGCAAAAAAATTACCGTGTACAAATACAAAGCCAAAAAGAACTACCGTCGCAAGCAAGGCCATCGTCAGCCTTACACGAAAGTAACAATCGAAAAAATCCAGGCGTAAGCGGGATTTGGCATGATTGAGATTACGATTGTGCGCAATGCTGATGGTCGTATTTTGTCATTTGCGGTGGAAGGACATGCCGGGTATGCGAAACGCGGCAAAGACATCGTCTGCGCTGGGATATCGGCCATATCTGTAGGCACGGTCAACGCAATTGAAACGTTAACGGGCATCGTTCTACCGGCAACGATGAGAAACGGCTGGCTCTCCAGTGAAATTCCGCTCCAACCCGAACGGGAGAAAGAGGAAAAGCTGCAGCTGCTGCTGGAATCCATGGTTGTTATGTTTGGGACGATTGCCGAGTCATATGGCAAATTTGTTGCCGTGAAGGAGAAGAGCGTTTAGCTCTCCCGTCGCCGCAATCATTTTCGTAAGAAGGAGGGCTACATCATGTTGAAATTGGATCTCCAGCTATTCGCTTCCAAGAAGGGCGTAGGTTCCACAAAGAACGGACGCGACTCCCAGTCCAAACGTCTTGGCGCTAAACGCGCTGACGGCCAGACTGTAACGGGCGGAAGCATCCTGTTCCGTCAACGCGGAACAAAGATTCATCCCGGAACTAACGTGGGCATCGGCAAAGACGACACGCTTTATGCTAAAGTGGACGGCGTTGTGAAATTCGAGCGCTATGGACGCGATCGCAAAAAAGTGAGCGTATACCCTGCTCCGCAAGCTCCTGTTGCTGCGGCAGTTGAAGCTTAAATCATAATATTGACGCATAAGCGTTGAGATTATATCGGAAAGCCCCGGCCGGCATTGCTAGGCCGGGGCTTGCTTCGTTCAGTCATGATTTTGCTGATGACCTTGTCTGACGGTCGTGATATACTGGTAAAGCTAGGAATTTACAAGAAGGTAGGTTCGTGGAATGGGACGAAATGGGCTGGCCAAGTATGTAGCCGCAGCATCGATTGTCCTTCCCGGAGCGGCGTTGCTGCTTATGCCGGAGGAAATCTGGACGGCGATTCTTTTTGTATGCTGGACGGCTGCGGCAGCTGCTTTCTGGATCATCAGCAAGCAAAGAGAGCATGAAGAGCAAATGACCCGAACGATAAAGGCGATGCAAAGCGCTGGCATACGAACATTGAATCATCATCGTCATGACTGGATGAACGACCTGCAGGTATTATTCGGATATGCCCGATTGGGAAAGCTAGATAAGTGCATCAGCTTTATGGAGAATATAAGAGAAAGAATGGCGGTTGACAGTGCGATTGCCAAGCTGGGCGTTCCTTCGCTGGTCAGCTACATTCAATCCTTCAGAACCATTTCCAGCAATATGCTGCTGGAGCTCGAAATTCAGAGCGATCTGAATCTGTCCGGCATGAGGCTTGACCATGACAAAATTGCCGATACGTTAATCCATGCCATTAACACATATCGGCTTGCCGCAAAACCGGGCACAGGCGAGCTGGCTGTACTTCGGCTGACGCTGAGCAGGGATAATACTGCGCTTTATGCAGCATTTTATTATGAAGGCGAGCTTATTAATGAGCAGCAATGGAGTCAAAAAATGATACAGCAGTTAAAAGGCGCGCCTCTCAAGGTAGTGGATTCGGAGCATGGCTCCAATGTGCTGCTGCGCGCAGACATAAGCGCTTGAACGGAGGCTATTCATGTTTGTTGATAAAGCAAAAATATTTGTAAAAGGCGGCGACGGCGGCGACGGGATTATCTCGTTTAGACGGGAGAAATACGTTGAGAACGGCGGACCCGCAGGCGGCGATGGCGGCAACGGCGGCGACTTGATTTTTCAAGTTGACGAAGGTTTGCGCACGCTGATGGATTTCCGTTACCAGAAGCATTTCAAAGCGGAACGCGGCGTACGGGGCAAAGTAAAAGGCATGCATGGCGCAAGCGCTGACGATACCATCGTTCGGATTCCGCCAGGTACGGTCATTATCGACGACGATACAGGCGAAATCATTGCGGATATGACCCGTCATGGCCAGAAGGTTGTTGTGGCCAAGGGAGGCCGTGGCGGCCGGGGCAATATCCGTTTCGCTACACCAACTAATCCGGCTCCATACATATCGGAGAATGGAGAAGAAGGCCAGGAGCGCTGGATCGTGCTTGAGCTTAAGGTGATGGCGGATGTAGGTCTTGTTGGGTTTCCCAGCGTAGGCAAATCGACGCTGCTTTCCATTGTATCCGGTGCAAAGCCAAAAATCGGAGCTTATCATTTTACAACCATTACGCCTAATCTAGGGGTTGTTGACGTAGGCGATAGCCGGAGCTTTGTGATGGCGGATTTGCCTGGACTGATCGAAGGCGCGCATGAAGGCGTTGGGCTTGGCCATGAGTTTTTGCGTCATGTGGAAAGAACCCGAGTCATTATTCATGTGGTCGATATGGCTGCGTCCGAGGGACGCGATCCTTTTGACGACTGGATGAAAATCAATGCGGAGCTGGCCCTTTATAATGCCAATCTGGCGGATCGCCCGCAGATCATTGCCGCTAACAAAATGGACATGCCGGAGGCGGAGGAACAGCTTGTTCTGTTCAAGCAGCGGCTTGCCGAGCTAGAGGAAGGCAAAAAGCATGAAATTGTGCCTATCTCTTCCTTGACGAAGCAAGGCATACAGGAATTGCTTTACAAGACGGCCGATCTGCTGGATTCCATTCAAGTGGAGGCAATTGAAACCGAACCGGGTGAGCAAGCCGAACGCAAGGTTTACACGATGAACAAAAAAGAGGAAATTACCTTTACGATTCGCCGCGAGGACGAAATTTATGTCGTTGAGAGCGAAGGCATCGAACGAATGATGAAACGGATGAATCTGAATTCGTACGACGCCGTTATGCGTTTTGCCCGCACGATGCGCAAGCTGGGCGTTGACGAGGCCTTGCGCAAAAAAGGCGCTAAAGATGGCGATATGATTCGGGTCAACGACTTTGCGTTTGAATTTTTTGAAGGCAGCGACTACAACCCATACGATTAATGTTCTAAAAATAGGAGCGTTCCTGGTCATGGAAATGACAGGAGGCTCCTTTTCGTTTATTCCCATTTGTAAAAGCGTAAAGAAACAACGATGCATATTGCTGCAATGCCAATCATTACGAAGATAGGCGAAACAATAAGGTCAACCGGAGAATTCAGGTACCTCGGCCTGAAACGCAGTCCGAACAAGGGGCCTAACGATAGCTTAAATAAGAAAACAGCCAGCTACATAGGTACAATTTAAAAACCTGGCATTGCTCTATTTCGCAATTGCCTATTGCCTGAGCCTTGCCAATTGTTTATAATGTCCACTATGGATGTACATTTGTCTGTCTAGGGAGGACGAAAATGGCGGAGCGCTATTATGTCGTTCGAGAGGACCTGCTGCCGGAAGCCATCGTCAAAACGATGCAGGTTAAGGATATGCTGGATAGCGGGGCTGCGTCTACTGTTCACGAGGCGGCGGAGCGGGCGGGCATAAGCCGCAGCGCTTTTTACAAATACAAGGATGGCGTATTTGCGCTACAGGATGTGTCGCGCGAGCGAATCGTCACTATATCGATGGATTTGGAGCACCGCGCAGGCGTTTTGTCCAGCGTGCTTGGTTTGTTGGCCAGCCGGGAGGGGAATGTGCTGGCAATGAATCAAAGCATTCCGCTGCAAGGGTTTGCCAACGTTGTGTTGTCTGTTGACATCGCGGGGCTGGCAGGAGACCTATCCTCGCTGATTGAATTGCTCAGAACGCAACAGGGCGTGCGCAAAGCCGCCGTTATCGGGCAAGGGTAATAAACAGGAAGCATAGAAAGCCATTATATAATTGTTGTTGAACTGGAGGTCAGTTATGAAGCCGATAAAAGTAGGATTGCTGGGACTCGGAACCGTCGGAACCGGCGTAGTACGCATTGTGGAGGGGCATCAGGAGGATTTGCAAAACCAGGCGGGCTCCTCTATCGTCATTGAAAAGGTGCTTGTGCAAAATAAAACAAAAGCGCGCGCCGTTTCCGTGCCGCAGGAAAAGCTGACGGAGGATCCCTGGGATATTATCCGCAACCCCGAAATTGACATTGTTGTTGAAGTGATGGGTGGCATCGGCAATACGAGGGAATATATATTGGAGGCTTTATCTCTGGGCAAACATGTCGTGACGGCCAATAAAGACCTGATGGCGCTGCATGGACCGGAAATTTTGGCCAAGGCCCGGGAGCATGGCTGCGATGTGTTGTATGAAGCAAGCGTAGCGGGAGGCATTCCTATTTTGCGCACGCTGGTGGAGGGATTTTCATCGGACCGCATTACCAAAATTATGGGAATCGTTAACGGCACCACCAACTACATTTTGACCAAAATGAGCCAGGAGGGGGCATCCTACGGTGATGTGCTGAAGGAGGCTCAAGCGCTTGGTTATGCCGAAACGGATCCTACCTCCGATGTGGAGGGGCTTGATGCTGCAAGAAAAATGACGATTCTGGCTACGCTGGGCTTCCGCACTCATGTAACTTTGGATACGGTTTCGACTCAAGGTATCTCTTCCGTGACAAAAGAGGACATTCTGTATGCCAAACGGCTTGGCTACGAGCTTAAATTGCTTGGCATTGCAGAGCGCCAGGACGATTCCATCAGCATTAGCGTGCAGCCTACCATGGTGAAGTCGACTCATCCAATCGCCTCTGTCAACGGTGTGTTTAATGCGGTTTATGTGTATGGAGAAGCGGTGGGCGAAACGATGTTTTACGGAGCGGGAGCGGGCGAGATGCCGACAGCTACGTCGATCGTTGCGGATCTGGTTGCCGTTGTCAAAAACATAAAGCTGGGTGTAGGCGGCAAACAAAATACGCTGGCCTACAACGAAACCAGGCAAAAAACGGATGAGGAAATATCGTCGAAATATTTTCTGCTCCTGCATGTGGCGGATCGGGCCGGCGTATTGGCGCAAATTACTCAGGTTTTTGCAGCCTTTGAAGTCAGCCTGCAATCCGTATTGCAGCAGCCTAACCCTAATAATCCGGAAGCGGAAATCATCATTATTACTCATGACGCCAATAAAGCCGCTGTAGCCAAGGTGCTGGAGACGTTCCATAAGCTGGATGTCGTACACACGGTGAAAAGCGTGTACCGGGTGGAAGGATAGGACTATGGATAACGTAAGAGAAATGGATAAAAGATTACAAGAGATCGCCTCTCGCCGCAGGGTTACGGTCAAGGTTCCGGCGAGCACCGCCAATCTTGGCCCGGGGTTCGATACGCTTGGCATGGCGCTGTCTTTGTTCGCCTGGGTGGAGATGTCGGTTTCCCCCAGTGGAGCTACAACGTATGATCTGCATGGAGAAGGCATGGACGGGCTGCCCCGGGATAAAAGCAATCTGCTGTACAAGGTGGCCCAGCTTGTATTCAAGAAGGCAGGAGCCGAGCTGCCGGAGCTGCATATCGCGATGTACAGCGATATTCCGCTGGCTCGCGGGCTTGGCAGCAGCGCAACGGCTATAGTTGGCGCTTTAGTTGCCGCCAATGCGCTGATCGGCGACCCGCTGAGCAGACAGGAGCTGTTCCAGCTTGCAACGGAGCTGGAGGGGCATCCCGATAATGTGGGAGCTTCGCTGTTCGGCGGCATTGTAGTAAGCTCCTGGACGAAGGGCGAGGAGGCGCAGCACGTGAAGCTGCAGCCGCCGCCAGCACTTGAGACGCTGGTTGCCATCCCGGCGTTCCAGCTTTCGACAGAGAAGGCGCGTCATGCGCTGCCGGCCGTCGTCGACCGGGCCGACGCCGTCTATAACGTCGGCCGCAGCTCCTTGCTTGTCGCCGCGCTTGCCAGCGGCAAGCTTGAACTGCTGCGTCATGCGCTTGGCGACCGGCTGCACCAGCCCTACCGGGCCCCGCTAATACCCGGCATGACGGAAATATTGGCGCGCGCCGGTGAACATGGCGCGCTTGGCGCTGCGCTCAGCGGGGCGGGGCCGACGCTGATCGCGTTTGTTGACGCCGCCAGCAGCGGCAAGGCGGCGCTGGAGGCCTTTCTGCAGGAGACGCTGCAGAAAGAGGGCATTGCGGCGCAGACGCTGTGGCTGGCGCCGTATGGCGAGGGCCCGCAGGTTAACGTTGCGGAGCTGCGCGATGCTGCCGTGATGAATGACGGCAGCGGTGAAAACGGCGGAACGGATTTGCCGTTTTTGGACAGAATCAAAGGAGAGCGGTTATCATGAAAACAATAGCGCTGCTGCCCGCGGGGTCCGTCTCCGACGAAGCGGCAAAGCAGCTTTTTGGCAGCGAAGAGGTTAGCTGGAGACATCATCGGCTAATCGCCGATGTTTTTCAGTCAACGGCAACCGGTGTCAGCCATTACAGCGTTATTCCAATCGAAAATACGATTGAGGGCTCCGTCAGCCTCCATATGGACTGGCTTGTTCACGAGGTGGATTTGCCGATGCAGGCGGAATGGGTTTATCCCTCGATCCAGAATTTGATCGGCCGCCGCCCGGAGCTGCTAAACGGCTCCGGCGAGCTTGACTTGACACGTATCCGCAAGGTGATCAGCCATCCCGTAGCGATGGCTCAATGTCTGCAGTTTTTGCGGCGGTTTATGCCGCAAGCGGAGACGGAGCACGTGAGCAGTACGGCGGAAGCGGTCAAAATCGTCAAGGAAAATCCGAGCGAAGGCATTGTGGCAATCGGCACCCGCATAGCGGCCCAGATTAACGGACTGGATTTGCTGGAGGAGAAAATAACCGATCACGACAATAACTATACCCGTTTTGTTCTGGTGGGACATGAGCCATACAAGGCCAGGCAGTCCGAACGGATCAAAACCAGTATTCTGATTACGCTGCCGGAGGATTATCCGGGCGCGCTTCATCAGGTGTTGTCGGCTTTTGCATGGCGCAGGATCAACCTGTCGCGCATCGAGTCGCGCCCAACCAAGAAAAAACTGGGCAATTACTATTTTTATATGGAGATCGAAATGTCGCTGGACACTGTCCTTCTGCCGTCTGCGCTTCAGGAGGTTGAGGCGATTGGCTGCCAGGTGCGGATATTGGGCTGTTACCCGTCCTTTTCCTATGAACAGCTACTGTAGCGGAAGGGCTGGGAATTAAATTAGCGCCGTATACAGGTCGGCTTTTTTGCGGTAAAGTATATAGGTATGGTATTAATCGGCATGACATTTTGCGGAGGTGTAGGGTAAGGCTATGGCACAGCAATGGATTTATCTCAATGGTGAATATGTAACTAAAGAGGATGCAAAAATTTCCGTATACGATCATGGTTTTTTGTACGGCGACGGCATTTTTGAAGGCATCCGGATTTACGGCGGCAACATTTTTAAATGCAAGGAGCATTTGGACAGGCTATATGATTCGGCCAAATCCATCATGCTGGACATTCCGCTGACGCAGGATGAAATGCAGGCGGCATTGGTGGAAACCATTTCCCGCAACGAGATGCGCGACGGCTACATTCGCCTTATCGTATCGCGCGGTCCCGGCAACCTGGGTCTAGATCCAAAACGCTGTCCTGCGGCTTGGGTCATTATCATTGTAGAGCAGCTGGCCATTTATTCCGAGGAAGCTTACAAAAACGGTCTGGTTTCGGTATCGGTATCGCAGCGCCGTAATATTCCGGATGCGCTCAATCCGAAAATCAAATCGCTTAACTATTTGAACAACATTTTGGTCAAAATCCAGGCCAATCTGGCCGGCGTAGGCGAAGCGATCATGCTGAATTCGCAAGGATATGTAGCGGAAGGCTCCAGCGACAACATTTTTATTATTAAAAAAGGGGTTGTTTATACGCCTCCTTGCTACGTTGGCGCATTGGAAGGCATTACGCGCGCAGCTATTATGGAGCTTTGCGCCAAGCTCGGCTATACGCTGAAGGAAGAGCCGTTTACGCTGCATGATGTTTATGTAGCGGACGAGGTTTTCTTCACTGGAACGGCAGCCGAGGTTATCGCGGTGCGCGAGGTGGACGGCCGCAAAATCGGCTCCGGCCAGGCAGGCCCGATTACGACTCGCTTGCTTCAGGAATTCCGCAGCATCGTTACAGTAGACGGCGTTCAAGTATTCAACTAATAGCTCGGAAACGTTTAAAGGTTCCTGTTAGGCAGAAGCATCTGCCTGCAGGAGCCTTTTTTTGCCTTTCATTTTTCAGGGGCATGCCTATACAAGGACATACTGTCAAAAAACGATGAGATGGAATAGCCGTTTTTTTTCTGTCAAAGTGGAGACACCAGCCCATCTCCTGCATAGGATGTAGAGATTGATAGCGGGCATTCCCCGTTACACAGAACGTGACAGGAGGTTATTGGGCAGTGAAAATCCATATTGTGAAACAGGGAGATACGTTATACGGCCTGGCCCAAAAATATAACGTAACTCAGGATCAGATTCTGCAGCTGAATCCAAGCATCACCAACCCGGATGTGCTGCATATCGGCATGAAAATCAAAATACCGTCCAGCCATGCCGGTGTTCATTCATCGGACATTATGCATCAGCATGTCGTCAAGCAGGGAGATACGCTGTGGAAGCTATCCAAAG
>PJUA01000465.1_pt1 | contig 21769 bp, 19 predicted proteins | sample 1512151 | NCBI WGS metagenome assembly PJUA01 (sample SAMN08177678, study PRJNA422409) | Soil metagenome, whole genome shotgun sequencing project. | isolation source: Soil enriched on filter paper: beechwood xylan treatment | place: USA: Madison | collected 2015-01-15
AGGCGCTGATGAAGGCGTCGATGTCGTCGTCCGGCACATCGGGTTCGGCCAGCACGGCGATCAGCGCCTTGACCGGATAGACGGTGCCGGGCTCGCCCAGCACCCGGCGCAGGACGCCGGTCTCTCCCGCCTCGACCACGTTGGTGATCTTGTCGGTTTCGACTTCCAGCAGCTCATCGCCGATGGAGATGGTGGACCCCGGCCGCTTCAGCCAGCCGGTGACCTTGCCCTCCGACATGGACAGGCCCCATTTCGGCATGACGATGGGCTTGATGCGCTCGTTCAACATGTGGTTCAGGCTCCTGGGAATGCTTTTTTGATTGGGGCGTGGTGCCGCCCCGCAGTTCTTTGCCCCCACCCCGACCCTCCCCCGCTGGGCGGGGGAGGGGGATTGGCGCTTGTTCGGGAATGGGGCGGAGTTCCCTCCCCTGCGAAGCGGGGGAGGGTTAGGGTGGGGGCAATCAGGCCGGCGCCTACCTCACGCCGCGATGCTGCGCGCCCCCTTGGGCGACAGGGTACGCCGCACGGCGTTGGCGATGCTGTCGGCGCTGGGGACGTACAGATCCTCCAGCGATGGCGCGAAGGGCACCGGCGTGTGGGGCGCCGTCACCATCTGGATGCCCGCCTTCAGCGCGCCGAAGGCGTTCTGCCCGACGAAGGCGGCGATGTCGGTGGCGAGGTTGCAGCGCGGATGCGCCTCGTCCACCACCACCAGCCGGCCGGTGCGCTCGACGCTCTCGACGATGGTGTCCCAATCGATGGGCGACAGGGTGCGCAGGTCGATCACCTCGGCCTCGGTGCCGTCCTTCGCCAGGGCGGTAGCAGCTTCCATGGCGCGGTGGACGGTCAGGCCGTAGCTGACGATGGTCACGTCGTCGCCGTCGCGCAGGACGTTCGCCTCGCCGAAGGGGATGGCGTAGCTCTCCGCCGGAACCTCGCATTCCAAGCCGTAGAGGTTCTTGTGCTCGCAGAAAATCACCGGGTCGTTGTCGCGGATCGACTGGATCAGCAGGCCCTTGGCGTCATAGGCGTTGCTGGGGCAGACCACCTTCAGCCCGGGAATGTGGGTGAACAGCGGGGTGAGCATCTGCGAATGCTGGGCGGCGGCGCGGAAACCGGCGCCGACCATGCCCCGGATCACCACCGGCGTCACCGCCTTGCCGCCGAACATGTAGCGGAACTTGGCGGCCTGGTTGAAGATCTGGTCGAAGCAGACGCCCATGAAGTCCAGGAACATCAGCTCCGCCACCGGCCGCAGGCCGCAGGCGGCGGCACCGATGGCGGCGCCGATATAGGCGGATTCCGACAGCGGCGTGTCCATCAGCCGGTTGCCATGCTTGGCGTACAGCCCCTTGGTGACGCCCAGCACGCCGCCCCAGGCGTCATCCTCGCCGTGGGCGCCGGTGCCGCCGACGATGTCCTCGCCCATGACGATGACGGTGGGGTCGCGGCGCATCTCCAGGTCCAGGGCCTCGTTGATCGCCTGCTTCATGCTGATCTTGCGGGACATGTGTTTCCTCCGCGCGTTTGGCGTTTCTTGGAATTGGCTCAGTAGGTGACGTAGACGTCGCTCAGCAGGTCTTCCGCCGCCGGCAGCGGGGCGGCCTTGGCGGCGCGCACGGCGTCCTCGATCAGCGCGTTCACCTCGCGGTCGACCGCCTGCAACTCCTCCCGTGCGATCACCCCGGCCTCGATCAGCCGTTCCGACAGGATGGTCAGGCAGTCGCGCGACGCGCGGATCGCCTCCAGCTCGCCCTTGGCGCGGTAGGTCTGGGCGTCGCCTTCGAAATGGCCGTAGAAGCGGACCATGTTGCATTCCAACAGCGCCGGACCGCCGCCGTCGCGGGCGCGGCGGATGATCTCGCCGGCCGCCTCGTAAACCGCGAAGAAGTCGGTGCCGTCCACCGTGACCCCCGGCATGCCGAAGCCGGTGGCGCGGTCGACATAGCTGTCGCAGGACACCGCCCATTCCATCGCCGTGGATTCGGCGTAGCCGTTGTTCTCCACCACGAAGACCACCGGCAGGTTCCACACCGCGGCGAGGTTCAGGCTCTCCAGGAAGGTGCCCTGGTTGGACGCGCCGTCGCCGACGAAGGTGATGCCGACGCCGCGGTCGCCGCGCACCTTGGCCGCCAGCGCCGCGCCGCAGATCAGCGGAGCGCCGGCGCCGAGGATGCCGTTGGCGCCCATCATGCCCTTGGACAGGTCGGCGATGTGCATCGACCCGCCCTTGCCCCGGCAGGCGCCGGTGCTGCGGCCATAGATCTCCGCCATCATCGCGTGGACGTCGACGCCCTTGGCGATGCAGTGGCCGTGGCCGCGGTGGGTGGAGGCGATGCGGTCGTTGTCGTTCAGGTGCATCATGATGCCGGTGGCGCAGGCCTCTTCGCCGGCATAGAGGTGGACGAAGCCGGGGATGTCGCCCTTGGCGAAATCGACGTGCAGCCGCTCCTCGAACTCGCGGATCGTCCGCATGGTGCGGTAGGCCTTCAGCAACTCGTCCTTGCCGAGGGGGAAGGGATTCTGGGCCATGAGGTGTTTTCTCCCTGACTGGTGTTTGGTGGTTAGAAGGCGGCCGTGACGGGCACCGGGGTGCCGGTCAGCAGCCGGTTCTGGCCGGCGTGCCGCATGACCGCGGCGACGTTGACCGTGCGGAAGGCGTCGTCCCGGAGCGTCAGGGACAGACGGTCGCGTTCGGTGAAGGACAGTTCGCGCTCGCCATCCAGCGCGATGGAGCCGGCGGTGACCTCCGGCACGAAGGCCACGTCGGCCGGCATGCGGCGCCAGTCGGTGACGCCGACGCGCGCCATCATCCCCGGCGCGATGGGGGCGTGGAGCGTGGTGGTGCCCTTGCGGCAGTCGGCGTCGGGTGACAACCGCACCATCAGGCCGCCGCTCTCCTCGCGGCCGACGGGTTCCAGCAGGCCGGCGATGGCCGACATGCCGATCACCTCCGGGTCGGCGAAGGTGACGTAGAGTTCGCGGAAATTCTCGGTCCGCCAAAGGGCGCGGGCGCCGATGTAGCGCTCCGTCACCAGCGCCACGTCGACCAGCGCCATCTCGGTGACGGCACCGCCGTTTGCCCCGCGGTCGAGGGACACGTCGATGCGCTTGTTGGCGGCGAAGGCGATGTGCGGCGGCACCCGCCCGGTCACCGCCAGCCCGGTGGCGAGCCCGGTGATGGTCGGCTCCCGGTGTTCGGGGAAGGCGTTGTTGGTGCCGGTGGAGATGCCGGCGATCGGCACCGTCCCGCATTCGGCCGCCACCGCCCGGTGGGTGCCGTCGCCTCCCAGCACCACCAGGGCCGACACGCCGGCCCGCCGCATCTCGGCGGTGGCGCGATGTGTATCGGCGACCGTGCCGGTGATCGGCATCGAAACCGGGTGGAGAGCGGGATAGATGTCCTCGCCGCGTGAGCGGGCACGCATCATGCCGCGGTCTACATGGGCGCGGATGCCGCCATTCTCCGGCATCATCAGAACGTCGCGCACGCCGCAGGCATGCAGCGCCGCCAGCACCCGCAGGAGGATGTTCGCCCGGTCGGCGATCTGCAGGCTGGTGGCGTTGGCGACGACCCGGCGGATGTCGCGGGCGGAAACCGGATTGGCGACGATGCCGACGACCGGAGCCAAGATTGCGCCTCCCCCTCGTTGCGGCGCGCCGTTGATCGACGCGCGGTTCGAAGGGGTAAGAGCAACCGCCGTGCCAGATGGTCAGTTCAGCGGATTTTCTTGATTTTCAACGGTTGAAGGTGGTGCGGCGGGGTGAGGCGTTGCAACAGGTGTTGCACGGACTGTTGCGCCGCCGGTGCAACAGGTGTGGCGCCTCATGTGTGAGTTTGGAGCCACCCCTCCGCACCCCGGCATTCCACCCCTGCGCATCGCCCGTCTTGCCAAGCGTTCGCCTGCCGCTTTAGCCTCGCTTGGTCATACCAATGAACCATCTCAATGAACCATCGACCGGGGAGGACAACACCCATGACCGTCATCGCCACCACCCAGCCGCGCGCGGCCCTGACCGAGGAGGCTCGGGCCGAGCTGACGGCTCTGCTGGGCGACCGGTTCACCACCTCCCTGCCGGTGCGCGAGCATCACGGCAAGGACGAGTCCTATCACACGCCCTGTCCGCCGGATGGCGTCGCCTTCGCCAACTCGACCGAGGAAGTCAGCGCGATCGTGAAGATCTGCGCGAAGCACAAGCTGCCGGTCATCCCCTTCGGCACCGGCACCTCGCTGGAGGGTGGCATCGCCGCGCTGGCCGGCGGCATCACCATCGATCTGTCGGGCATGCAGCAGATCCTGCGCGTCAGCCCGGAGGATCTCGACGTCACCGTCCAGGCCGGCGTGACCCGCAAGCAGCTGAACGAGCATCTGCGCGACACCGGCCTGTTCTTCCCCATCGATCCCGGCGCCAACGCCTCGTTGGGCGGCATGACGGCGACGCGGGCCAGCGGCACCAACGCCGTGCGCTATGGCACGATGCGGGAGAATGTCCTGGGCCTGACCGTGGTTCTGGCCGACGGCCGCGTCATCAAGACCGGCGGGCGGGCGCGCAAATCGGCGGCCGGCTACGACCTGACCCGCCTGTTCGTCGGCTCCGAAGGCACGCTCGGCATCATCACCGAGGTGACGCTGAAGCTCTACGGCATCCCGGAAGCCATCTCGTCGGCCGTCTGCGCCTTCCAGACCATCAAGGGCGCGGTCGACACGGTGATCCAGACCATCCAGGTCGGCGTTCCGGTCGCCCGCATCGAACTGTTGGACGAGGTGCAGATCGACGCCGTCAACAAATACTCCAAGCTCGACTACGCGGTCGCCCCGACCCTGTTCTTCGAATTCCATGGCACCGAGGCCGGCGTGAAGGAGCAGGCGGAGATGGTCGCCGCCATCGCGCAGGAACATGGCGGCATGGAGTTCGCCTGGGCCACCCGGCCGGAAGACCGCAGCAAGCTCTGGCAGGCCCGGCACGACGCCTACTACGCCGCACTCGCGCTGCGTCCAGGGTCGAAGGGCTGGCCGACTGACGTGTGCGTGCCGATCTCGCGTCTGGCCGACTGCATCCTGGAGACCAAGCAGGATCTGGCCGAGTCCAACATGCTGGCCCCGATGGTCGGCCATGTCGGCGACGGCAACTTCCACCTCGTCTATGTCCTCGACCCGGAGAACCCGGCCGAGTTGGCCGAGGCCCAGCGCCTTGCCGACAAGATGGTGACCCGCGCGCTGGAGATGGGCGGCACCTGCACCGGCGAACACGGCATCGGTTACGGCAAGATGGCGTTCCTGGAACAGGAGACCGGCGAAGCGTTCAACGTCATGGGCGACCTGAAGCGCGCCTTCGATCCGGACAATCTGCTGAATCCGGGCAAGGTGGTTCGGGTGTAGGGGCGGATTGCCCCCACCCCAACCCTCCCCCGCTCTCAGCGGACCTACGGTCCGCCTGCCGCGTCAGCACAAAGCGAAGCTTTGTGCGAGAGCTGGGCGGGGGAGGGGGCAAGTGCTTGTTCGGAAAAGTGGCGGCAGTCCCTCCCCCGCCCAGCGGGGGAGGTTAGGTGGGGGCAACCGTTGCGTCAGCTCTCACCGGAACTTCGGCCGGCGCCCCGCCTTCAGCGCCTGCACCGCCTGGTCCAGCGTCTGCAGGAACTGCGACTTGTCGCGCTGGCTCATCGGAGCGTTGCCGCCGCCGACCACGCCCATGTCGCGCAAATCCTGCATCAGCGCGCGGGTGGCGAGCGCCGAGCCGACGCTGTCCGGTGTGAAGGGGCGCCCGGTCGGGCCGATCACCACCGCGTTGCGCTTCACGCAACGGTCGGCGAGCTGGATGTCGGCGGTCACCACGATGTCGGTCGGGCCGGCCTGTTCGGCGATCCAGTTGTCGGCGGCGTCGAAGCCGTCGCTGACCACCACCAGCTCCGCCATGCACTCCGTCGGCAGGCGCAAGGGCGCGTTGGCGACGATCCACACCTTGCAGCCGGTGCGGCCGGCGACCTTGTAAATCTCGGCCTTGACCGGGCAGGCGTCGGCATCGACGTAGATTTCCACTTTGGAACTGACCAATCCTCTTCCTCCTGTTGCCGCCCGATCCCCGCGAGTCGGCTCAACAAGGTTTCATGCAAGCTCCTTATGCGCTAAAACCGGACCCTAGCGACAGGGTGCCGTAGAACCGCAAGGAATGGGCGGCGCCAATTCTCACATCTTTTCGGAAGGTCGGAGCGGCGCATGGCGTCCTACCAGTATGTCTATGTCATGAAGGGCCTGAGCAAGGTCTATCCTGGCGGCAAGAAGGTTCTCGACAACATCTGGCTGTCGTTCCTGCCGGGTGTGAAGATCGGCGTGCTCGGCGTCAACGGCGCCGGTAAGTCGACCCTGATGAAGATCATGGCCGGTCTGGACAAGGACTACTCCGGCGAGGCCTGGGCGGCCGAGGGCGCCAAGGTCGGCTACCTCTCGCAGGAGCCGCAGCTGGACCCGACCAAGAACGTCCAGGAAAACGTCATGGAGGCGCTGAAGGAGACGAAGGCGCTGCTCGACCGCTTCAACGAAGTGTCGAACCTGATGGCCGATCCGGACGCCGATTTCGATGCGCTGCTGGCCGAACAGGGCGAGCTGCAGGAGAAGATCGACGCGGCCGACGCCTGGGACATCGACCGCACGGTCGAGATCGCCATGGACGCCCTGCGTTGCCCGCCGGGTGACGCCGACGTGACCAAGCTGTCGGGCGGTGAGCGCCGCCGCGTGGCGCTCTGCAAGCTGCTGCTGGAAAAGCCCGACCTGCTGCTGCTCGACGAGCCGACCAACCATCTCGACGCCGAATCGGTCGCCTGGCTGCAGAAGCACCTGGAGGACTACAAGGGCACCGTCGTGCTGGTCACCCACGACCGCTACTTCCTGGACAGCGTCACCGGCTGGATCCTCGAACTCGACCGCGGGTCGGGCATTCCGTGGGAAGGCAACTACTCGTCCTGGCTGGAGCAGAAGCAGAAGCGCCTGGAGCAGGAAGGCCGCCAGGAGGAAGCCCGGCAGAAGCAGCTGGCCACCGAACTGGAGTGGATCCGGCAGTCCCCGCGCGCCCGTCAGGCCAAGAGCAAGGCGCGTATCACCGCCTACGAGACGCTGCTTGCCGAAAGCGCCAAGGAGCAGGGCGGCGAGACGCGGATCGTCATCCCGGTGCCGCCGCGCCTGGGCAACGTCGTCATCGAGGCGGAGAACATCGCCAAGGGCTTCGGCGACCGCCTGCTGATCGACGGCCTGTCCTTCCGGCTGCCGCCGGGCGGCATCGTCGGCGTCATCGGCCCGAACGGCGCCGGCAAGACCACGCTGTTCCGCATGATCACCGGGCAGGACGGGCCGGACGCCGGCACCTTCCGCGTCGGCGACACGGTGAAGCTGGGCTATGTCGACCAGAGCCGCGACAGCCTGGACGCCAAGAAGACGGTGTGGGAGGAAATCTCCGACGGGCTGGATCTGGTCGAGCTTGGTAAGAAGACCATGCCCAGCCGCGCCTATGTCTCCAGCTTCAACTTCCGCGGTCCCGACCAGCAGAAGAAGGTCGGCCAGCTGTCGGGCGGTGAGCGCAACCGCGTCCACCTCGCCAAGATGCTGAAGTCCGGCGCCAACGTCCTGCTGCTCGACGAACCGACCAACGACCTGGACGTCGATACGCTGCGGGCGCTGGAAGACGCGCTGCAGGCCTTCGCCGGCTGCGCCGTGGTCATCAGCCACGATCGCTGGTTCCTCGATCGCATCGCCACCCACATCCTGGCCTTCGAGGGCGAAAGCCACGTCGAATGGTTCGAAGGCAACTTCCAGGATTACGAGGCCGACAAGAAGCGCCGCCTGGGCGCCGACGCCGACCAGCCGCACCGCATCAAGTACAAGCCGCTGGTCCGCAGCTGATCCTGTAGGCTGACGGAAAAGGCCGCCCCCTCCGGCTGGAAGGGGCGGCCATTTTCATGTCCGCGAACGGTAAGTCCGGTCAGCGGGTGACGTCGTCCGACCGGTCGGTGCGGCGGTCGCGCAGGTTCTCGTCCCGCGTATCCTCGATTTCGACCTCGGTGCGGCGGACGGTGTCGCGGACGCTCTGGGCGCGCTCCTCGACATCCTTGCGGACAACGACCGTCTCGCGGACATGGGCGGTCTTGCTGACCACCGCTTCCTCGTCGGTCTCCGTCACCTCGATGGTGCGTTCGCGGAAGGCGTCGGCCGGAACCTCGGTGCTGCCCTCCACCATGCCGCCGGGGCGGCGCTCGACGGTGACCGTCTCGTCACGCAGGCGCACCTGCTCCTCGACCGGCGTCTCGACGACATAGCTGCGGACGCGGACGCCACCGCGCTCGACGGTGCGCTTGCCGATATTGACCTGCTCCTCGACGACCGGGATCTGCTCCTCGCGTTCGGACGTGCCGCTGCGGGTGCGTTCGGTGTTCACGTCGCGCATGGCCGCCGCGGCGCCGGTCAGGCCGGTCCCTTCGGTGGTGGTGCGGCCCGGCGAATAGCGCAGCCGCTCCTCTTCCGCCGAGCGGTCGTCATAATAGTCGGCGGTCTCGTCGTAGCCGGTCCAGCCGGACTCGCGATAGGCGCTACCGCGTTCCTCGACATCCACCACATTGCCGCGCTCCAGCACCTCCATGGCGCGGTCGACATCGTCCTCGTCCAACCGGACCTTCAGCAGCGAGCCGCCGCGGCGGACGCCTTCGGCATAGACCTCCGCATCCCGGTTCGGGACTCCCCAGCCGGCGAGGCGGGTCAGCATGCCCCCCGAACCGGTGCCGGTCGTGGAGCCCGTGTAGCCCGCGGTCCCCGTCGCCGTCGTGCCGGTCCCGATGCCGCTGCCCGGCACTGTGTTGGGCGAGGCGACATAGCCGGTGGACAGGTCGGTGCGGGCCATGCCGCTGGCCGCGCCCAGCGACGCGTCGCCGGTGGTGGTGCCCATACCGGTTCCGGTCGCGGACGTCCCGCCGCTCCAGCCGCCGCCGATCAGGTCGCCGTGCGACAGGATTTCGATGGCGCTGGACTCGAAACCGGCGGCCTGCAGGTCGCGCGAGGCGGTTTCGGCGTCGGATCGGTGGTCGTAGAGGGCGACGATGGTCTTGGTCATCGGCTTTACTCCTCAGACATGTTCTGATTGGGGGACCGGACGGGTGCGGTCGGGGCTGTGACCCGCTCCACCACCGCCTCTTCGGAACGCAGGGTGACGGGCTGCTCGACTTCGACGGTGCGCCGGGATTTGCGGATGTGCAGTTCTTCGCGGAGGATCAGGCGGCGTTCCACCACCAGCACTTCCTCGACCAGCGGGATCACCGTCACGTCCCCTTCCTGGCGGATGCCGGGATGGGCGTCGATCTCGCGATCGATGGGCACGCGGGTGACCGTGGCCTCTTCATGCTCCAGCGCTTCGCGGACCATCTCTTCGCGTTCGGAAACGCGCGTGGTGACGCGGACGCGGCTTCGTTCCACCCGCTGCTTGCCGACGGTCACCGACTCGTCGTGCAGGGGAATGACCGCATCGCCTTCGCCATCGCCTTTGTCGGCGCTCCGGGCGAGGGGCGGTCCGTTGTCGGCCGTCATGGCGGCGGGTGCTGCCGGGTCAGCGGAACAGGAGATAGAGGACGATCGCGACCACGATCAGGCCGATGATGATCCACATCCAGTTCATGCCCGAACTGCCGGCCCCGCCGTCGGAGCCGTCATACACACCAACTTTCCTGGGCTTCTGTTCGTCTGCCATGGGAGCCTCCTTCGGGTGTCGACCGGCGGGCTCTTGCTCCCATCCGGCGTGCTCCCTTCAAACAGGAGGTCCTTTGGATCGTTCCCCCTGTTCGTTTCGGAGAATCAACGATCCTGTGTTTTCGAATGATTCAGCGGGCAGCGGAATGACTGCCGGCCTCAGCCGGCCATCTTCTGGTGTTCAAGGAAAGCGGTCTTCAGCAGCGCCTTCAGGTCGTCGCCATACTGGTGGAAGCGGACGGACAGCTGGCCGCGCTCCTCGTCGCGATGCAGGACGACCAGATTGGCGACGGCGGCCACCTCCTGCCGGTCGGCCAGAACGACGCGGGCCTGGAAGGTCTGGCCGCGCTGGTAGGGCTGGTTGACCGCCAGCAGGCACAAGCCCCCCACCGACCAGTTGCGGGCCGGGAAGCTGCCATGGTCGGTGTGGACGACCATGCCGGGCCGGACGAAGCGCTTCTGCCGCCGCCGCTCTTCCGGTGGGGGAGGGGGGAAGGGGCTGGACGCGCCGGGCATGTCGATGCCGGACCGGTCGGTCAGCGCGTTCTTGAACACGGCGCCCCGCACCACCGCCGGCCCCATGGTGGAGTCGCGCAGGTCGGAGTCCGAGAAGTCGGCGCCTTCGAAATTGGCCGGCCAGTCGCGGCCGCCGGCCAGCGGCACCGGTCTGGCGTCCACACCATTCATCAGCGTGTGCGCCAGATAGGCGCGGCGCAGAGTGGCTCCGCGCAGCACGGCGTCGCGCAGGTCGGCCTCGTCCAGATCGATATAGGACAGCTCGGCCATTTCCAGGCTGGCCTTGGTCAGGCGGGCGCCGGGCAGGCGGCAGCGGCGCAGCCGGGCCGCCGCCAGCGTCCGCCCATGCAGGTCGGCCCCGGCCACCGACACGAGGTCGAGGTCGAGCCGCGCCCCCTCCGCGCCGCCGCTGTCGACCCAGCGCTCGTGCCGCTCCACCAATTCCAGGAACTCGGCGACCGGCATCGCGGTGTAGCTGGGCCGGACGATGGCGTCGGGGGGCAGGGCGAAGGGGATGAAGGTGCGGGTCAGGGTGGCGTGGTCCATCACCGTGTTGCCGAACACGGCCCCGTCCAGGTTGGCGCCGCAGAAATCGGTGCCCATCAGCACGGCCGAGGTCAACTCCGCCCCGGTCAGGTCGGCATCGTTCAGGTCGGCACCGGTCAGGTCGCAGCCGGAGAAGTTGGCGCCGGCCAGGATCGACCGTTCCATCTTCGCTTCGGTCAGTCGGGTGGTCCCGGTGCCGCGGGCCGTCGGGCTGCCGTCCGTTCCGCCGCTGTCCACCAGTTCGCCCGCGCGGAAATCGGCGCCGCGCAGGTTGGCGTCGGTCAGCAGCGCACGGTGCAGGTTGGCGCCGCGCAGATCGGCGCCGGTCAGGATGGCGCCGGTCAGGTTCACCGCCTCCATGTCGGCGCCGAACAGATCGGCCTGCGACAGGTCTGCCTTCACCATGCGGGTGTTGCTGAGATTGGCCCCGGCCAGCTTGGCGCCGGCCAGCGACACGCGCTCCAGGTTCAGCCGCGACAGGTCGCGGAAGCTGAGGTCGGCGCGCCGGCCGCTGGACGGACGCTTCAGCCACGCCTGATGCGCCTGGATGATCGTCCGGAGTTCGTCGATCTCTTTCGGATCGCGTTCGGCCATGGCGTCGGGTTCCCGGATCCACCGTATGACGAAAGACAGCAGCGTCGGGGCAACGATAGCCCGTTCGGGCAGGCGCGTCACGGTTTCTGAACGGCCGGCCAATGGCAGCACCGGCAATCCGAACAAGGAAAAGGCCGCTTCCCGTCGGGAAAGCGGCCTTTTGCGGATTGTTGTCTGCCTGGCCGCCCGGCTGTCAGCCGGTGCGGCCGACCTTCTGGCGCAACGCCTGGATCAGGCCGTCGACGCGGCCGCCATTCTGTTCGATGACGGAGGCGAATTCCTGCCGCTGGGTCACGCCCATGCTGACATTCTCCACCACCACGTCGATGATCTTGTAATCGGCGCCGACCTTGCGGACACGCCAGCTGACATTCACCGGCGGGCCGTTGGGGCGGACGATCTGCGTCGTCACCATGCTGTCCGATTCACCGGCCGGGGTGACGCCGGTGATCTTGAAGGTCTCGCCCGAATATTCGACGAAACGCTCGGCATAGGTGTTGACGATCAGCTGTTCGAACAGCTTCTGGTACTCGGTCCGCTGCGCCTCGTTGGCGCTGTTCCAGTAGCGGCCCAGCACCCAGCGCCCGATGTACGGCACGTCGAAGCCGGCGTACAGCAGCTTGCGGAAGCGCTGGATCGCCTGATCGCGCGACAGGCTCTTGTCCGAGAAGGTTGCGATGGCGTCGTTCCCCAGTTTCTGGATGAACGAGGCTGCCCCCTGGTCCGCGCTCTGCGCTGCGGCGGGAGAGATGAGAGAGTGCCCGGCCCAACCGCTCACCGCGAGCAGGGCAGCGGACGCGACAAACTGGCGGCGTGTCAGCATGATGGGGCGAAAGGTGGCTGTTGCGGCGACTTTGTCAACGGTCATCTGGCCTTTGGGCGGCATCTGAACGCTTTTGGGACGGTCCCGACCGGGTCTCGGTCCACGCCCGCCGGATCGGACACCGCCGGATGGCCGCTCCCAACCCGATGGGCAGGGTGCGGCAATTCCGGTGCGGCCTCCGGCGCGGCCATGGCATCGATGAGGTGCTCAGGGCTTCGGCGGCGTGGTGAAATCCGGGAATTCCGGCGTCGTATCCGCCTTGTTGTTGTTGATCGCCGCCCGGCGCTGCTGCTGGTACAGGCTGCGCACGGTGGCGTAGAAGTCCAGCGAGTTGCGGCGCAGGTCGTCGATCTCCTTCAGCACCTCCGACCGGCGGTCGACGGCGCTGACGATACCGCGGGTCATATAGATGCCCTTGTGGTCGGTGCCATAGGCCCAGATGCGGATCGGGTCGCCGACGGTGTCGACGGCATAGCCGGCGGTGTCGCGCAGGTTCGACGGTCCGAGCAGCGGCAGGACCAGATACGGGCCGTCGCCGACGCCCCACACCGCCAAGGTCTGGCCGAAATCCTCCGGCGCGTGCGGGATGCCCGCCTCGCTGGCGACGTCGGCGAGACCGCCCACGCCAAGGATGGTGTTGGTCAGGAAGCGGCCGGTGGCGTTCGATGCCCCTTCGACATTGCCCTGCAGCAGGTTGTTGGCGATGTAGAGCGGCGCCATCAGGTTGTCGATGAAGTTGTGGACCGCCTCGCGAACCGGATCGGGCACGACACCCACATAGACCTCCGCCGCCGGGCGGATCACCAGGACGTCGGCCGCCTCGTTGGCGGCGAAGACGAAGCGGTTGGGGATTTCCAGCGGATCGCTGACCCGGTAGGCCGCATCCGAAGCACCCGAGTCGCCCGGATTGGTCGCGCAGGCGGTGGCCGTCAGGGCGAAGGCCAGGACGGTGGCCGTACGGAGGAGGGAGCGGGAAAGGCTGGCCAGCTTCATGTGCGACGGCTCTTTATCTGTGGGCTCGACTCAGGTGCGGGGCGTCGCATGTCCTGTCCACAACCGAAGACTCCGATGTCCGAAGTCCTCAACCTTGGCAAGGTGGCTACGCGGTCGGGGGGAAGATTGGGCGAGATATCGCAGAATTTCCACCGTTTCCTGACCTAACACAGGCTTGGCCCTTTGACCAGCATGCGCGGGCCCGCCCTCCGGAACGGTGCAACGATTGTGGCGGCTTTGCCGCAGAACCCCGGTAAAGCTTGCGCAGGGTCGGCTCGGACCGCGGAACTGCGCAGTGAAAGCGGCCCGGCGAGGCCGTTTCGCGGCCATTGCCGCCGCCGTTCGCGAAAAGCGGTTTACGACGCATAAAGATATCTTTATATCTGTATCCGGAGCGGCCGGGCATGGTGCACCGGCCGGCCACCACCCTCTCCGGCCCTCCCCCTGGCCCGAATCGGACGTGAGGCGATGGACGATCTGCTTGCGACGCTGAAGGCGGCGGCCGAAACGACCCGGCTCAGGCTGCTCGCGCTCTGCGCGCATGGCGAACTGACGGTGACGGAGCTGACCCAGATCCTGGGCCAGAGCCAGCCGCGCGTCTCGCGCCATCTGAAGCTTCTGTGCGATGCCGGACTGCTCGACCGCTTCCGCGAGGGCACCTTCGCCTTCTACCGCCTCGCCGAGAAGGGGCAGTCGGCCGAACTGGCGCGGGTGCTGGTCGCCGCCATCCCCGCCGACGATCCCACCCTGATCCTGGATCTGGAGCGGCTGGACGCCATCAAGCGCGCCCGGTCGGAGACCGCCGCCGCCTATTTCCGTGAGAATGCCGCGCGCTGGCACGAAATCCGTTCCCTTCACGTTGCGGAAGGCGAGGTCGAGGCCGCCCTGCTGCGCCTGTTCCCGGAAGAGGGGGTGGAGGAACTGCTGGATATCGGCACCGGCACCGGAAGAATGCTGGAGGTGCTGGCCGGGCGCGTCCATCGCGCGATCGGGGTAGACCAGTCGCGCGAGATGCTGGCCGTCGCCCGCAACCGGCTGGAGGAGGCGGGCCTGCGCCACTGCCATGTCCGGCAGGCCGACATGTACCAGCTGCCGTTTCCGTCCGGCTCCTTCGACGCCGCTGTGATCCATCAGGTGCTGCATTATACCGAATCGCCGGCCGGCGTCCTGGCCGAGGCGGCGCGGGTCCTGCGCCCCGGCGGCCTGCTGCTGGTCGTCGATTTCGCCCCCCATCATCTGGAAGCCCTGCGCGAGGAGCATGCGCACCGCCGCCTGGGCTTCTCGGACGCCGAGGTCGCCGGCTGGTGCCGCCAGTCGGGCCTGGATTGCGGCCCGGTGGTGCATCTGCCGGGCGACCCCCTCACCGTTTCGATCTGGCCGGCCACCCGTATTGCGGCCGGCGCGCAAATTCCTTCCCCGCAAGTCCAAAAGCCAGCCCACTCGCTCAGCGGAGTTCCGTCATGACCGCGCCCACCTCTGCGCTGCCCTCCATCAGCTTCGAGTTCTTCCCGCCCAAGTCGGAGAAGATGGAGCAGAGCCTGTGGCAGTCGATCCGGCGGCTGGCCCCGCTCTCGCCCAGCTTCGTGTCGGTGACCTACGGCGCCGGCGGCTCTACCCGCGAACGCACCCATGCCACCGTCTGCCGCATCCAGGCGGAAACCGGCATCCCGGCCGCCGCCCACTTCACCTGCGTCGGCGCCACCCGCGACGAGATCGACGCGATCGCCCGCACCTATTGGGACGCCGGCATCCGTCATCTGGTGGCGCTGCGCGGTGACCCGCCGGAGACCGCCGGCGGCGTCGGCGGCCGGTACGAGCCGTTCCCCGGCGGCTATGCCTATGCCGCCGATCTGGTCGCGGGGATGAAGCGCATCGCCGATTTCGAGATCTCGGTCGCCGCCTATCCGGAATCCCATCCGGAGGCGCCGAGCGCCCAGTTCGACCTCGACAACCTGAAGCGCAAGGTTGATGCCGGCGCCACCCGTGCCATCACCCAGTTCTTCTTCGACAACGACGCCTATTTCCGCTTCCTCGACCGCTGTGCTGCCGCCGGCATCCATGTGCCGATCGTCCCCGGCATCCTGCCGATCACCAACTTCGCCCGCGCGGTGGAGTTCGCCGGCAAGTGCGGCGCGTCGATGCCGAAGAAGCTGGCCGAGACCTTCGAGGGCCTGGACGACGACCCGGAAACCCGCCAGCTCGTCGCCGCGACCGTGGCCGCCGAGCAGTGTCAGGCGTTGCAGGCCCAGGGCGTGAATGACTTCCATTTCTACACGCTGAACCGGTCGGACCTGACCATCGCCATCTGTCGCATGCTGGGCGTCAAGGCGAAGGCCGTGCCCGCCGCGGCGGCGGTGGCGGGGTAGGGCGCCGGACGCGGCCCTATGCTACGCTGGGGCGGCGGAACTGGGCAGCTGAACGGGGCGCGGGAGGGCGATGCCATGGACAGCCGGATCGGGTACGACACGGACTTCTACGCCTGGACCCAGGAACAGGCGAGGCTGCTGCGCGAAGCGGCGACTGAACGCTCCAACTCGCCCATTGATTGGGAGCACATCGCCGAGGAGCTCGACATCATGGGCGGTCAGGTCAAGGACGCGATCCGCAGCCATCTGGCCACGGTGATCGAGCATCTCCTGAAGCTGGAGCAGTCGCCCGATCCCTATCCACGCCGGAAGTGGCGGATCTCCGCGACCAAGGCCCGTCGCCATCTGCAGGACAAGTTGGAGGAGCATCCAAGCCTGCAGCGCTGGCCCGCCGAAATCCTGGAGAAGGCGTGGCTCGACGGCCGCGACGACGCCTGCCAGGACGACAGCATCGCCATCGACGCGCTGCCGAAGGAGTGCCCCTACGCTCTGGAGGATCTGCGCAATCCCGACTGGTGGCCGGTGAACCGGCATGGGCTGGAGGGCTGACGACATGGACAGCCGGATCGGATACGACACCGACTTCCTCGCCTGGACCGAGGAGCAGGCGCGCCTGCTTCGTGAGGCGTCGCGCGAGCGCATCAACACGCCCATCGACTGGGAGAATGTCGCGGAGGAGATCGAGAGCATGGGCCGATCGGAATTGCGCGCGGTCGAAAGCGCGCTGGTCCGTGTGATCGAACATCTGCTGAAACTGGAATACTCGCCCGCAGGCGAACCGCGTGGCAACTGGCGCCGTACCGTCCGCGAGCAGCGCGACCAGGCAATCGACGGCCTGGAGGACAGCCCCAGCCTGCGCGGCAAGATCGACCTCACCAAGGCTTATCGGCGCGGTCGCGACTATGCGGCCGAAGGGCTGGAGCAGGACAGGCTGTCTGCCGATCTGATGCCTGCCGACTGCCCCTATTCGCTGGAACAGCTTCTCGACACCGGCTGGTGGCCCACCAACCGCCACGGCCTCACCTGACCACACTGCTTCTGCTCTGAACCCGCCAAATAACGGACAAGACGCATTCCCATGGCCCACATCCTCGACACCCTGCGTGACCGCGTTCTGCTTTGTGACGGCGGGTTCGGCAGCCGCATCCAGGCGCTCGACCTCGACGTCGAGAAGGATTACTGGGGGCACGAGAACTGCACCGACATCCTGCCCCTGTCGCGCCCGGACATCGTCCGCGACATCCATCGCGGCTATTTCGAAGCCGGCGCCGACATGGTGGAGACCGACACCTTCGGCGCCTCGCCGGTGACGCTGGGTGAGTTCGGCATCTCCGAGAAGGCTTTCGAGATCAACCAGCGCGCCGTCGAACTGGCGCGCGAGGCGGCAGAAAGCTTCAAGGACGGCCAGCCGCGCTTCGTCATCGGCTCGATCGGGCCGGGCACCAAGCTGCCCAGCCTGGGGCACATCGCCTATCAGCCGGCTGAGGACAGCTTCTATGTCCAGGCCGCCGGCCTGATCGCCGGCGGGGCCGACGCCATTCTGGTGGAGACCTGCCAGGATCCCCTGCAGATCAAGGCCGCCGTCAACGGCATCAAGCGCGCGCGGGCCGAGGCCAAGTCCGACACCCCCGTCTTCGTTCAGGTCACCGTCGAGACCACCGGCACGCTGCTGGTCGGCACCGACATCGCCGCGGCGGCCACCGTCATCCAGGCGCTGGACGTGCCGCTGATGGGCCTGAACTGCGCGACCGGCCCGCTGGAGATGAGCGAGCATGTGCGCTGGCTGTCGCAGAACTGGCCGGGCCTGATCTCGGTCCAGCCGAATGCCGGCCTGCCCGAACTGGTGGACGGCAAGACGCACTACCCGCTGCGTGCCGACGACTTCGCCCACTGGCTGGAGCGCTTCGTGTCGGAGGACGGGGTCAACCTCGTCGGCGGCTGCTGCGGCACCAACGTCCCGCACATCGCCGCGGCGAACCAGATGCTGCGCAAGCTGGCCCCGGCCGGCTCGCACCGCCCGGCGCCGAAAGGCCGCACCGTCCATTGGGTGCCGGCGGTGGCCTCGCTCTACAGTCAGGTCACGCTGCGCCAGGAGAACGCGTTTTTCGCCATCGGCGAACGCTGCAATGCCAACGGCTCCAAGAAGTGGCGCGAGCTGCAGGAGAAGAACGACTGGGACGGCTGCGTCGAGATGGCGCGCGAGCAGGTGAAGGAAGGCAGCCACGCGCTCGACGTCTGCACCGCCTTCGTCGGCCGTGACGAGGTGGCGGAGATGAACGCGGTGATGTCGCGCTTCGTCGGCTCGGTCACGGCGCCGTTGGTGGTCGATTCCACCGAATACGGCGTGCTGGAGCAGGCGCTGGCGCTGTATGGCGGCAAGGCGATCCTCAACTCCATCAACTTCGAGGATGGCGAGGAGCCGGCGCGCAAGCGTCTGGCGCTGGCCAAGAAGTTCGGCGCCGCCGTCATCGCGCTGACCATCGACGAAGAGGGCATGGCGAAGACGCCGGACCGCAAGCTCGCCATCGCCAAGCGGCTCTACGATCTGGCGGTGAACGAGTATGGCCTCGCCCCGTCCGACCTGCTGTTCGACCCGCTGACCTTTACCATCGCCACCGGCAACGAGGACGACCGCAAGCTCGCCATCTGGACGCTGGAAGGCATCGAGGCGATCGCCCGCGAGATGCCCGGCTGCCAGATCATCCTGGGCCTGTCCAACGTCTCGTTCGGCCTGAACGCGGCGGCGCGCCATGTGCTGAACTCGGTCTTCCTCGACCATGCGGTCAAGAAGGGCATGACGGGCGCCATCGTCCACGTCTCCAAGATCCTGCCGCTGCACCAGATCCCGGAAAACGAGGTCAAGACCGCCGAGGACCTGATCTTCGACCGGCGGGCGGAAGGGTACGATCCGCTGCACGCCTTCATCGCCCTGTTCGAGGGCCGGAAGGCCGCCGACGCCAAGAAGAAGGCGCGGGCTGAGAATGTCGAGGACCGGCTGAAGGAGCGCATCGTCGACGGCGACCGCACCGGCCTGGAGGATGATTTGGCGGAGGCGATGAAGACCCACCCGCCGCTGGAGATCATCAACACCTACCTGCTCGACGGCATGAAGGTGGTCGGCGAACTGTTCGGCGCCGGCAAGATGCAGCTTCCCTTCGTTCTCCAGTCGGCGGAGACGATGAAGGCCGCCGTGGCGTGGCTGGAGCCGCACATGGAGAAGGTGGAGGGCCAGCAGAAGGGCACGCTGGTTCTCGCCACCGTGAAGGGCGACGTCCACGACATCGGCAAGAACCTCGTCGACATCATCCTGACCAACAACGGCTACAAGGTCGTCAACCTCGGCATCAAGCAGCCGGTCACCGCCATCATCCAGGCCGCCAAGGAGCACAAGGCGACCGCCATCGGCATGTCCGGCCTGCTGGTGAAGTCCACCGTGGTGATGCGCGAGAACCTGGAGGAGATGACCCGCGAGGGGCTGGAGGTGCCGGTCCTGCTCGGCGGTGCGGCGCTGACCCGCGCCTATGTCGAGGGCGACTGCGTGGCGTCCTACGGCTCCGGCCGCGTCGCTTACGCCGGTGACGCCTTCGACGGTCTGACCCTGATGGACAAGGTGGTGGAGGGCAGCTTCGACCAGCAGCTCGCCATCCAGCAGGCCAAGCGCGCCGGCAAGGCGACCAACCGCCGCCGCGTGCTGGGGCAGGCCACCAGCGCCGCCACCGGCCCGGTGGACAAGGACGCCGTCCGTGCCCGCCGCCATCGGCTCGCCGAGGGCGTGCCGGTGCCGACCCCGCCCTTCTGGGGGCCGAAACTGATCGACCATGTGCCGCTGAAGACGCTGGTCACCTACCTGAACGAGCGGATGCTCTATCAGCTGCAATGGGGCTACCGGAAGGACGGCAAATCCTTCGAGGAGTTCAAGGAGTGGTCGAAGAAGGAGCTGCGGCCGGTGCTCGACCGCATCCTCCAGATCGCGGCGAAGGAGGAAATCCTGCGCCCGACCGCCGTCTACGGCTATTGGAAGGCGGCGGCCGACGGCAACGACGTCATCCTGTTCGAAGAGGACGGCACGACCGAGGCCGCGCGCTTCTCGCTGCCGCGCCAGGCCAAGGAGGATGGCGAGTGCATCGCCGACTTCCTGCGCGACGTGACCGATCCGGAGCGTGACGTCATCGGCCTGCAGGTCGTCACCATGGGCCAGCATTGCGCCGAGGTGGCGCGCGAGTGGTTCGCCGAGAACCGCTATCAGGACTATCTCTACCTGCACGGCCTGTCGGTGGAGATGACCGAGGCGATGGCGGAATATGTCCACGCCCGCATCCGTGCGGAGCTGGGCTATGGCGCCGAGGACAGCCGCGACAAGGAGAAGCTGCTGCAGCAATCCTATCGCGGCAGCCGCTACAGCTTCGGATATCCGGCCTGCCCGAACCTGAAGGACCAGGAGCAGCTTCTGAAGCTGCTGGACGCCTGCCGCATCGGCATCGAGATGTCGGACGAGGACCAGCTGCATCCGGAACAGAGCACCTCCGCCATCGTCCTGCACCACCCGCGGGCCAAGTACTTCTCTGTCTGATGCCCGCTGCCTGAGGGATGATCCTCCGCCGCCCGTTCCGTGTTAGGATGGGCGGCGGAGGATTTCCATGGGCACGGTCGACGCACGGAACGACGAAAAGCTGCAACGCCTGCTGGACCGGATCGTCCCGGCCCTGGAGCCGGAAGCCGTCTACCTGTTCGGCAGCCGGGCGCGCGGCGATTTCGATGAGGACAGCGATTACGATCTGCTGGTGATCGTTCCGGACGATGCGCCGAAGGAACGGCGGTCGATGGCCACCGCTTTCGAGGCCAGCCGGCAATCCCGGGTTCCGGCTGACATCATTCCCTGCTCCCGCACCGGATTCGAACGCTACAAGGACTCGGTGGGAACGCTCTATTACGAGGCGAACCACCACGGGGTGCAGGTCTATGGTCGATAGGGTGGTCGCCGCCTGGCTGGCGGTGGTGGACGAGGACATCCGCGCGATCCGCGCCTGCCTCGTCGGCTCGGCGGTCAAATCGGCGGCCTACCATTGCCAACAGGCGGCGGAGAAGCTGGTCAAGGCGGTTCTGGTCTCGCTCGGCCGCCATCCGCGCAAGCAACACACATCGTCGCGTTGTTGGACGATGTGCCGCCGGACCACCCATTGCGTGCGACCTTGCTGCCGTTGGAGCGTTTCACCATCTTCGCCGCGGCCTTCCGTTATCCGAGCATGGATGTTTTCGACAGCCCGCCGGATGAGCCCGATCCCGCCGATGTGTCCCGTTGGCTGGCTGAAATCGAACAGGTCCGGGCAACGGTTTCCGCTTTTCTGGAAGCAAGGGCATAGACGATGGCCGCCATCGACGCAGAACATGACGAAAAGCTGCAAATCCTGTTGGACCGGATCGTGCCGGCCCTGGAGCCGGAAGCCGTCTACCTGTTCGGCAGCCGTGCCCGCGGCGATTTCGATGAGGACAGCGACTACGACCTGCTGGTGATCGTGCCGGACGACGCGCCGAAGGAGCGGCGGTCGATTCACTACGCGTATGCGTCGAAGATTGGTACTGGCATTCCGGCCGACATCATTCCCTGCACGCGCACCAATTACGAGGCGTCCAAGGACGTCGTCGGCACGTTGAGCTACAAGGCCAAGCATGAAGGAGTACGGGTCTATGGGGTCTAGAGTTGGACCGGACGCATGACTGGAAACGGTCTGTGTCTGCCTGTGCACCAGCCTGACATCTCGGTTCGTTCCCGATCCCATCCTCACGTCCGTAACGGATCTCGTCCATGACCCCCACCACCCCCCTGCCCCTGCACCGCGAGACCGTCCGCCCGGAGTGGATCGACTACAACGGGCACATGAACGTTGCCTATTACCTGCTGGCCTTCGACCATGCGACGGACGCCGTGCTCGACCGGTTCGGGATCGGCAAGGCCTATGTGGCGGCGGAGAACCGGTCGGTCTTCGTCGTCGATGCCCACCTGACCTACGCCCGCGAGGTGACGGAGGGAACGCCGCTGCGCTTCGAGTCGCTCCTGCTCGGCACCGATCCCAAGCGCCTGCACCTGTTCCACGAGATGCGGCATGCGGAGGAAGGCTGGCTGGCGGCGACGGCGGAGTTCATGCTGCTGCATGTCGACCTCGGCACCCGCAAGACCAGCCCATTCCCGCCGGCCGTCGCCGCGGCACTGA
>PJUA01000466.1_pt1 | contig 21619 bp, 21 predicted proteins | sample 1512151 | NCBI WGS metagenome assembly PJUA01 (sample SAMN08177678, study PRJNA422409) | Soil metagenome, whole genome shotgun sequencing project. | isolation source: Soil enriched on filter paper: beechwood xylan treatment | place: USA: Madison | collected 2015-01-15
GGAGGGAGCGGCCCGTTTGGGCGAATTGCTGCGTTACGAATTTGGGTCAAGACGCCCAGTCTTGACCCAAATTCGCGCCTTGCACTTCATCCCAAACGGGACTCGCTCGCACTCGCGCCTATTTATGAAATGAGTTCTTGCAACTACTACAAAGTGGAGACCAGCATGACACAGCCATCTCACGACATCATCCGCGGCGCACAAGTCGCCATGAGCCGCCTCGCCGACCGCAATACGCCGTTTATCTTCAACGAGTGGTATGTCGCAGCCTTCAGCGATGAAGTAGGTCGTTTTCTGCTCAAACGCACCCTGCTCGGCAAACGCGTGATCCTCTACCGCACCGAAGCTGGCAATCCGGTCGTCATGGACGACCGTTGCGTGCACCGTTCCTATCCTCTGTCGGCGGGTCAGCTGGACGGTGATACCGTCGTCTGCGGCTACCATGGCCTGCGCTATGACGCATCCGGTGACTGCATCGAAGCCCCCGCAGTTGCAAAATGCCCGAAGAACATCGGCGTACGTACCTATCCGCTAGCGGAGCGTGGCCCGGTCATCTGGATCTGGATGGGTGACCCCGCCTTGGCTGATGAGTCCAAGGTTCCGGCGCTGCCCTGGATGATGGATAGTGAATGGGCAGGCGCCAAGGGCTACTACGACCTGAAGTCCAGTTACGTCTACTTGCACGAGAATCTGCTGGACACCTCGCACCTGAGCTACATGCATGCGAACACCATCGGCTCACCCGACTATGTGAAAGCACCGACCACATCCGAGATGGGTGAAGGAAGGTTTGCCTTGGTGCGCACGGTGTCGCCGACCAAACTGCCGCCGGTCTGGGGAAAGCCGACTGGCCTGGACGGTGTGCCAACCGCATCGCGCATCGTTCGCAATGAATTCCTGACGCCTGCGCTCTACGAGGTGACCACACGCTTGTACGATTCGGCACTTGCCGAAGGAGAACGTCCGGAGTTCCTCATCAAGGTCGCTCACATGGCCACACCTGCCACGCACAACACCACCCACTACTTCATCTATCTGGGCCGTGACTTTGCCCAGACCGACGAGGCAGCGACGCAATTCATGGCCACGAATTTCTTCAAGGCATTCGATGAAGACGTGGTCGGCCTGAGCTTGCTCGAAGAAGTGATCGCAGAACAGGGGGACGACCTCTACGAGATTTCCATCGCCAGCGATGCGCTCGGCGTGGCCATGCGGCGTTATCTCAAAGGACGGGCCGACCAGGAAGCCAAGGATAAGGAAAACGCTCCGCCATCGACCGGTGCCGGCTTCCCCCAGGTGGTGATGATGCAACAGTCCTGAATCCGGAAGTCAGCAGGAATGAGAATATGAAGCTCGATGCAGGCAGTAACTTGTGGATGACCATGACCGTATCGGCCAAGGTCCTGGAAGCGGATGGAATCTATTCGTTCAGGTTCAGAGCGGCCAGTGGTGAGGCCTTGCCCCGCTTCACCGCCGGTGCGCACATAGATGTCGAAGTCGCTCCCAACCTGGTCCGCCAATATTCGCTGTGTAACGTGGCGGGACAAGAGAACGAATACGAAATTGCCGTGCTTCTGACAGAGCCGTCCCGTGGCGGCTCCAGGGGCATGCATGCGATTGGAGTCGGCCAATCGATCCGTATCAGTGCGCCCCGAAACAACTTCAACCTGGTACCCACCACCGGTCGGTCGATCTTGGTGGCCGGTGGCGTGGGCATCACGCCCATTTTGTCCATGGCAGAGGAGTTGCACGCTCAATCCAAGGCATTCGAACTTCATTTCAGCGCCCGGTCGCCCGCTCGCGCAGCGTTTCGCCAGCGTCTTGCCGAACGCTCCTTTGCCAAGGACGTGCGGTTCTACTTCGATAACGAAGGCCAGAAGCTCGACCTGGCTGACCTCGCCAGGTCTCGTCAACCCGATGACCACCTCTACGTGTGCGGGCCGACCGGCTTCATGGACTTCGTCCTGGGCGAATCGGAACGGCTGGGCTGGAACAAAGAACAGCTCCACAAGGAGTATTTCTCCCCACCGTCGGTCGAGGAAAAGAGCGGCGCCAGCTTTGACGTCAGGATTGCAAGCACCGGCGATGTCTTCCACATCCCTGAAGATAAGTCAGTCGTTCAGGTATTGGCAGAAAATGGCATCGAAATTCCTACTTCCTGCGAGCAAGGGATATGCGGGACATGCATCACCCGCGTCCTGAGCGGCAGTATCGACCACCGTGATTTCATTCTCAGCGATGAAGAGAAGCGCCGCAATGACCAATTCACGCCGTGCTGTTCGAGAGCAGCTTGCCAGATGATTGAACTGGATTTGTAGTTACCCGTCAGGGGCGCCGTGGCCTGGCAGGGTTGCTGATGGGGGGCGGGGCATGGGATCAGCCCCTTCTCTCCGGCTCGGCAGCATGAATGAATACGTTGTAGGTATCGGCCGGTCGATGACCACCGGCCAGATCAAGAGCGTGTCCAATCGCCCCTCGGTGGTAGGTTCCATGATTGATGAGGTGGAACAGGGCTTCTTCGCGGCTGAGTCTTCCCCGCTTCCCATCGACAAACGTGAAAGAAATGCTCTCCTTCCAACTACTGGACGTCAGGCTCCTGGCATAGGCCAACGACCATTGGTTTGCCGCCGTCAGCCTGGAATCCAGCTCGGCCAATTCCGGCAGATGCTCGGTATTGGTGGAGTCATGGGGGTCTTCAACTCCGCGCAATCTGGCTTGAAACAATTCCTCGACGCGAACCATGTGGTTCAGCTGTTGCCGTGCGAACTCCAGGGCGCTTCTCTGATCCGCTTGATTGAGTTGCGCTACCGCATCAAGAATGCGTCGGTCCGACCAACTCTTGTATTCCAGGATTTTAAACAAGTCCATTTTCCAGCTCCTCCTCTGCGCTGGACGATACCTCATCCGGGAAACGCGTGCGACTCGACGGCGTCACGCTGGATGAAGGCGGCGTTTCCGAACAGGGAAATGAGATGATCAATTGGCGATGGCACGTGCAGCAGACATCACCAGATCGGCGTGCCTGCGCTCGTCGGCGTCGCCGCCCCAACGGGCTGTGACGATGGCCAGGTTGACCGCCCCGACCGGACGGCCGCGACGGTGATCCATCACCACCGCCGCCGTCGAGATATCGCCCAGGAAATATTCTTCGCGGCTGTGTGCATAACCCTGCTCGCGAAAACGGATCAACCGCTGCTTGATCGCAGCCTTGTCGGCCACGGTGTAGGGGGTGTACATGCGCAAGTCGCTGCGCGCGAGAATGTCGTCGACCTCATGGGGATCGAGCGCCGCCATCATGGCAAGACCGCTGGCAGTGCAAAAGGCAGGCAAGCGCGTGCCGGTCACTACCGTCGGATTGAGCACGTTGCTGCTGACGATACGCTGGACGAAAACAATCTCGGTGCCATCGAGGATGGTGAGATTGGTGGTCTCCTCGGTTTCCCGGCTCAGTTGCTGCAAGTAGGGCGTCGCGCGCAGCACAAGGTCGCTCGATGACAGATAGTGGTAGGCGAAGTTGAGTACCTGTGGCGCCAGCTCGTACTTGCGCACGGCCTCATCCTTGCTCAGGTAGCCCAGCGTCATCAGCGTGTAGGTGAAACGCTGCGTGGTACTGAGATCGAATCCGGTGAGGGCGGCGATCTGCGTCAGCGACAACTGCCGCTGCTGGCCGTCGAAGGCCATCAGTACCTTCATCGCCTTCTCGACCGAGTTCACGTACAGCGGCGAGTCTGCGCCCGTCAGTTCGTTGCCTGTGCGGGCGGTGTCTTTTTTTGTGGCCATGCGTTCGCTCATTGGCCCCGCATTGCGGCGGGGCATCTGTCAAAAAACACTATTATCGCCGCTTCCCGCGTTACTTCAGCACACTACTGGCACGATCCCAGGCCAGCGACAGATCACGGCTCAGCAAATGCTTGCGGATGCGTTCTGACAGCGTGGTTTCGAATCCTTGCGTCTGCTGGTAGTAACGCGGCAGCTGATAACTCGCCAGGCGCGCGCTGGCCCAGGCAGCCAGTTCGTCAAATGGGAGCTTCATCCCTTCCTTGAATTGCACGAACAGCATGATTTCCTGTTCGCCGACATCGCTGGCCACGCCGATGGCGGCGACAGCGGCGATGGCCGGGTGCATGACGAAGATGCGTTCGATTTCCCAGCCCGACACATTTTCTCCACGTACCCGCATGCTGTCGGTCTTGCGGCCGACGAAGAACAGATCGCCTTCGTCGTCCGAGCGTGCCATGTCACCGGTGTAGAGCTTGCCGTGGCGGCGCGCTTCGCTGGTGGCTTTCGGGTTGTCCAGATAGGCGGGCAGGAAGCATCCCTCGACATCGGTGGACACCACGATCTGGCCGAGCTCGCCGGTGGGTACGGGTTGGTCGTTTTCATCGAGCAGCTCGACACGCAGCCAGGGCAAGGCACGGCCGATCGATCCTGGTTTTCCGCTGTAGTTGACGGTGGTGAAACTCGACACCTCGGTCATGCCATAACATTCGCGCAAGGCAATCCCCAGGCGTTGCACGATGCTGTCCCACGATTTGGTCGATACGCCGGCGCCCCAGGCGACCTGCAGCGTGTGCTGCCCTGGCTGCGACTCGGGTGGCAGCTGGCAGACGATATCCAGAATGCCGCCCAGGTAATGCAAGTGGGTCGAGCGGGCCTGCTCTACCTGCTGCCAGAAGCGGCTGGCCGAGAAACGTTCGACCACCTGCAGACTGACATCGGCCAGGAAGGGAACCAGCAGCAGCTGTGCGCCACCGATGTGGCACAACGGCTCCCAGACGAACATGCGGTCGCCCGGCTTCACACCAGAGACCAACACCGTGCCCTCGCTGGCAATGCGCATCATACGATGGGTAAATACGACGCCCTTGGGTGCGCCGGTGGTGCCGGAGGTGTAGATCAGGCAGAGCGTGTCGTCCGATGCGATGGGTATGGGCGGCAGCGCTTCAGCGGCCGGCAGTTCCAGCTCATTGAGCCAGACCAGTTTTTTGGGTTCCTGTTCCAGGCCGGCGAGAGCCTGGGCAAAGCTGGGTTGCGTAATGAAGAGATCGGGCTTGCAGTGGCCGAGCAGATAGTCGATACCGGGCGCCTTGAGGCGCGTATTGACCGGCACCCAGACTGCTCCGCTCAGCATCAGTGCATAGATCAGCGCCATGTGTTCAAGGCCATTTTCGAGCATCAGGGCAACCCGGTCGCCGTGGCCGATACCCTGGTGCGCCAGCCAGGTTCGCATGCGTGCGACACGCTGTGCCATCTCGCCATAGGAGGTGGGTACACCGTTGAACTCGATGAGCGTCTTTTGCGCACGCTCTGCATGGGCGGCAAAACCGGATTGCAGCAGCGGCACAACATCGAGGTTGTCAGCGGCGTCACGAACGGGAAAGTAATGTGGATAGACGTGCATGTCGATTCTTATTCAAAAGGGATGGAGTCAGCTACGGGCCATGCGTAGTCTCTTGTGCAGCGACGGGAGCGCCACCAGCAGTGAAATGATCACCACCATCACCAGCGATACGGCGGCCAGCGTCGGGTTCACCTGCAGGATCATGTCGTCCCACATCTGCTTGGGCAGCGTGTTCTTGAGGCCACCACTGACGAAGATGGCGATGGTCAGTTCGTCAAACGAAATGATGAATGCCATCTGTAACGCCGCTGCGATGCTGCCGATCATGATCGGCAAGTGGATGGTGCGCAGCCGCGTCATGGCCGACGCGCCGAGGATGCGCGCGGCATCGTCCAGTCGCCAGTCGAAGCGCTTGAGTGCGGCCGCCATGGTCACCACGACATAGGGGATGGCCAGCACGGTGTGACCGATGACCAGGCCGATATCGGTGCCGACCAGGCTCAACCGGGAGAAGAGATAAAACAGACCGACTGCCACCACGATGCGTGGCACGATGAGGGGTGCCAGCAAGAAGGCGAAGAACGGCTTGGTCCAGCGCGAAGGCAAGCGGGTGAGCGCCAGCGCTGCGCCGATGCCAAATGCAGTAGAGGCCAGCGCCGTGACGGTGGCGACGCCAAATGAACGCAGGAACGATGTCTGCCAGACTTCCGAGAACAAGAAGCTGTTGAACCAGCGCAGGCTGAGTCCCTTGGGGGGGAAACTCAGGAAGGGAGAATCGGTGAAGGCAATGGGCAGCACCACGATGATCGGCAGGGACAGCAATGCCACGATGCCGAAGCCATAGACCTTCATGATCGGACGACGCCCATCGGTGGCGCGGCGAAGCCCGCTGAACAGGCGCCCGATGGCAATCAGCAGGGTATTGCTCCAGGTACCGCCACTGGACGACCGGGTCCGCGTTTCGCCACTTAACGACGATAGACCGACCAGCTTGTCGTAGAGCATGAAGATCAGGATGGCCGCCACCAGCAGTACCGCCGAAAGGGCCGCAGCGTAGGGCAGGTTGAACAGTTCGTTGATGGCCTGGATCACCAGTTGCGCCACCATGGTCTCGCTGGGCGCGCCGAGCAAGGCCGGCAGGATGAAGAAGCCGAGGCTGGTGATGAAGACCAGCAAGCCGGCAGCGGCCACGCCCGGCCCTGCCATGGGGAGGAAGATCGAGAAGAATGATACCGACGGGCTGGCGCCCAGCGTTTCGGCCGCATGCATCAATTGCATGTTGACGCTGCGCATGATGGGCAGCATGTTGATGACGGCCAATGGCAGCATGGCATGCACCATGCCGATCATGACACCGAACATGGACGGCACCAGGGCGCGCCCGTCATCGACCATGCCCAGCGCGTGTGCCAGGGAAAACAGTACGCCGGTCTTGGACAACACCAGGATCCAGGCAAAGGTCTTGACCAGATAGCTCGTCCAGAAGGGGATCATGATCCACATGATCCAGCGCTCGCGTATCCGATCGTCCAGCTGGCTAAGGAAATAGGCCACCGGAAAACCAAGCAGGACGGAGAACAGCGCGGTCATCCCGGAGATCGAGAAGGTCGTCCACAGCACCTTGAAGAATACGAAGTCACTACCCAGGCGCACATATTGCGCGGTGGTGAAATGGCCATCGGCATCGAGCACGCTGGTTTGCAGGATCTCCACCACCGGCAGACAGAAGAAGATCGCCAGGAACAACAGACAAGGCACGGCTGGCAGCAGTGCGCGCAGGGTCTTCATGAATGAGGCAGGCATGATGTGCTCCGCTTATAGATTGACCACTGCGGCGTGGGCCGGGTTCCAGCGCAGGCCGATGTTGGCGCCGACCTCCGGCGCATCACGACGATTGCAGCGCAAGAGGAAAGGCTCGTCACCGCCGACGTCGACCAGCACGCGGTAATCGGATCCGGCAAACACCACTTCGGTGACCTGGCCGTTGAGCAGCGCTTCCGTCGCACCGCACGGCGTGGCCTGCTCGGGTCGCACCACCAATGCTTGCGCCGCGCCTTCGCGCGCGGCCGCCGCGTCCAGGGGAAGTGTGTGGCGGCCGTGATGCAATACGCTGACGCCGCCGGCACCGCGTTGTGCCGTTCCCCGCAACAGGTTGGAATAACCGATGAACTGCGCTGAGAAGGCGGTGGCTGGGCGATCGTAGAGATCTTCTGGCGTACCCAGTTGCTCGATCCTTGAATTGTTCATCAGGCAGATGCGATCGGAGAGGTTGAGCGCTTCTTCCTGATCGTGGGTGACGTAGATGAAGGTGGCGCCGAGCTCCTTGTGCAGCTTGCGGATCTCGGCCTGCATGTGTTCACGCAGTTTCTTGTCCAGCGCACCCAGCGGCTCGTCGAGCAGGATCACCGAAGGTTTGTAGACGAAACAGCGCGCCAGCGCGATGCGCTGTTGTTGTCCGCCCGATAGCTCGCGCGGCAGGCGGTGTACATAGGCGCCCATTTGCACCATATCCAGCGCATCCTGGACGGCGGCAGTGATCGCGGCCTTGTCCATCTTGCGCATGCGCAGCGGATAGGCGATGTTCTCCCACACTGACAAATGCGGAAACAGGGCATAACTCTGAAACACCATGCCAATGCCGCGTTCACCGGCCGGCTTGTGGGTGGCTTCCTTGCCACTGATGATAAGTTGGCCTGCGCTGGGCTCGACCAGACCGGCGATGATCTGGAGCAGTGTGGTCTTGCCCGAGCCAGAGGGGCCGAGCAAGGTGAGGAACTCGCCATCTTGCACCGTCAGGTCGGTCGGCGAAAGCGCGGTGACGCTGTCGTAGTGTTTGCAGATACCCAGTGTTTGCAATCGTGCAGTCATGATGTGTCATTCAGTTCATGCACCCGCGCGGCGCAGTTGACAAGCGCGCGGACGACGGTGCGAGGGGAACAGGTCTGGCTGCGCCGCATGACGCCATGTGGCGTTGGCGCTGCGGCGCGGCTTTACGTCAGTGCGGCGGTGCGGTCCTAGCTGAGCAGCCAGGCGTTGAAACGATCCGATACGGCGAGACGGTTCTTGTGCCACCAGGGGCCGTTTGGCGGGCGCATCTGACCGATGTTTTCCGGTGAGGTCGGCAGGATCGCCGCGCGCTTGGGTGGGATGTCCTTGTACGCCTCCAGCGCCGTCGGACCATAGGCCAAGGTATCGGTGAATGCGCTTTGCAGCTTGGCGTCGGCACAGAACTTGACGAAGTCCCTGGCGACGGCAGCCTTCGGCGTACCCTTCGGCACCCCCCAGCCTTCCACCGAATACAGACCCTGGTTCCAGTTGATGGCCACCGGTGCGCCGCCTTCGATGGCGGTTTGAGCGCGCGCATTCCAGATCGAGATCATGTCGACCTCGCCGGATTGGATCAGCTGCATCGATTGCGCACCGCTGGTCCACCATACCGCGACGTGTTTCTTGATACGGTCCAGGCTCTTGAAGGCGCGATCCAGATCCAGCGGGTAGAGTTTGTCGGGGCTGACGCCGTCAGCCATCAGGGCTTGTTCCAGGGTATCGATGGCATTGCGGCGCAACGAGCGGCGGCCGGGGAATTTCTCGACGTTCCAGAAATCGGCCCAGGTCTTGGGGCCATTATTGGCGTACTTGTCGGTGCGGTAGGCCAGGATGGTGGCGTAGACATCCACCCCCAGGAAATTGGGTGTGACAGTACCGGCCAGCATGTTCTTGAAGTCGGTCGGCACCAGGCCCAGCGGCTCCAGCAGTCCACTTTCTTCAAGGATGGGAATATCTTGTTGCAGCGTGAGCGTTGTGACGTCCCAGACAAAGTTCCTGGCCTTCACCATCGCGGTGAACTGGGCCACGGGTTGGGACTCGCGCGCCACGTTGACGATCTTGACACCGGTTTCCTTCTCGAACGGATCGTAGAACGCCTTGCGATACGCGGTCGTGTAAGGGCCGCCCGGATCGGACACCACCAGTGTCTTGTTCTGTGCGATGACCATCGGTGCTGCGACTGCCAATGCCGTGCCGCCTGCTGCCTTGAGCACTCCACGACGCTTGTTGTTGACGGGCTGTTTCATACCATGCTCCCTGAATAGAGTAGTTGATCCAAAACCTGCATTCCCTGCTGCTGTTACCGACGATGTAGCGCTTTACTTCGTGATGCTGTGGCCTCGCTTCTTGAAGAACTCCTCCATCATGCGTGCCGGCTCTCCAGTGGCGTAGGCTTCCATCTGGATACGACGTCCTGCCGCGATGGTCTTGACGAAGCCTTCTTCGGACACTTCGCAGAAGCGCTGCTTGTTCAGGCGCATTGCCACCGACGGTTTGGCGGCCAGCTCACGTGCGATTTCCAGCGTCTTGGGCAGTACCTCTGCTGGCTCCACCAGGTGGTGAATCAGGCCCAGGGCATGCGCTTCAGCGGCTTCCATCATGCGACCGGTCAGCGTCAGTTCGATCGTGCGGGAAATGCCCAGCATCTGTTTCATGATCCAGGGACCGGTGACGCTGGGGATACCCGAATTGATCTCGGGTTGCCCCATCCGTGAGCCGGCGTGGCCGACACGGATATCGGCCAACAGCGCCACCTGGAAGGCCGAGCCGGCTGCCGTTCCGTTGAGCGCGATGAGCAATGGCTTTTGCAGGGTACGGATGGTGCGGTAGTAGTTTTCCCACTCGGTCATCCATTCATCGGCGCGCGCCTGGTCGAAACCATGGGCTTCTTCCAGATCCTGGCCCGCGCAGAAGGCCCGGTCACCAGCACCGGTCATGACGATGGCGCCGATCGCCGTATCGGTATTGAAAGCGGCAAGTGCGGCGATGATCTCGTTGCGCATGGCGGTGTGCCATGCATTGAGTTTCTCGGGCCGGTTCAGCGTGATGATGGCGACATTGCCGTCCCGTGAAGTCTTGATGTATTTTTCCATAACTATTCCTATGTAATAACTAATGTTTTAATGTGCCATAAAATGATATAGCAACAAATGTGCCTGTCTATATGCAATGCAATAGGCGCTAATGCACCATTAGCTATCTTTGGGAGCGAGACGAATCCCTGAAATTTGGCGCTGCGCACAATGAATGGGCGAAGGCGAAGGACTGGCCTGAGGGAAGAGAATGGTGGGAACGCGGCCGGGAGTCGGCCTGGTGGTCAGTGCTGTGGGCGTAGTGTGCTGCACAAAGGGGGGGAGGAACGTGTTTCAGTGAGGGTGGACACCCGGTCCGGCGACGCGGGCGTTTCCCGGTGGATCTACTGGCGTACCGGATGGCTGCCTGAAGCGGCAGGACCGCCGAGCGCTACGGCGTTGATACCGCAAGAAATCCAGGGCCTGTTCACATTCAATCGACGAGTGATTGAATGTGAACCGGCGCTAGCCCTTCAGCGCCAGCCGGATACCCTCCGCATAGGAAGTCTTTTCTATCGGCCCGATCAACTGCTGCAGCGCCGAATCGTCCATGATCAGCGGCTGCGTCTGCAGATAATGCATCTCCACCAGTTCGCGCATCAAGGGATTGAACATTCCGATGAACCGCAGCAGGGTCTTGCCCGCCACCCGGATCTTCAATTTACGCCCGGTCTGGCGCTCCATTTCCGCCACCAGCGCTTTTTGCGTCGTCACGCCCGCACCTGCCAGGTGCCAGATCCTGCCGAAGGCCGCAGGCGTGTTGACCAACCTGGCCACGACCGGACCGACGTCCGGCACGAACACAAACTCGTGCGGCCGATCCAGCGGGCCGATCATGTCCGCCCTGCCGCCTTGCGCCGCTGCCTTGATCGCACCGTGCAACAGGCTGGCTTCGACGCCAGGACCGTAGAAGTCCGGCAGGCGCAGTACCGCCGCCTGGATGCGCCCTTCGGTGTGCGCCTGCATCAGCAGATCTTCCTGCGCCTTGCGCATGCGGCCCTTGAAGGTATGCGGCTGGCGCGGATGGTCTTCACGCACCGGTGTGGTCTGCGCAACACCATACGGGTACACCGTGCCGATCAGGAGAATGCGCTTGACACCGGCGCGGATGGCGCCGGCCAGGGTCTTGCGCATCAGTTCTGGATGCAGCTCGAACTGCGTGTAGTTGACGCCGACCAGGTAGATCAGCGTATCGACGCCATGCGCGGCCGATTCCACCGACGCCGGTGAATCGGGGTTCCAGCTGACGATCTCGGCGAGCGGATCTGATCCGAAGGTCTTGCGCAGGCTCGCTTCGCTACGGCCAACAACGCGGTAATGCTGGCCTTGCGCGCTGATGGCGGCAGCGATGCTGCGACCGATGGCGCCGGCAGCACCGAACAGGGCAATCTTGGACATGGACTTCTCCTTGGGTAGCGTGTGATGGAAGAAGCTCCAGTATGCAAAATTGACGCATCAGTGAAAATTGCATAAATTAGCCTAGCATCTATACATAAATGAATACCATGGCCGACATCGAACCGAATTGGGAGTGGTACCGAACCTTCCTCCAGGTCTTGGAGACGGGCTCGCTGTCAGCGGCCGGACGCGAGATGGGTCTGACGCAGCCGACCGTGGGCCGCCATATCGACCAGCTGGAATCGACGCTGGGATTGAAACTCTTCGTTCGCTCCTTCGACGGCTTTTCGCCCACTGACGCAGCACTGGAACTGAAACCCTATGCAGCCGGGATTGCCGCCACCTCCGCTGCATTGCGCCGGGTCGCCAGCAGCCAGGGCAAGGAAGTGCGCGGAACCGTCAGGCTGACCGCCAGCGAAGTCATCAGCGTGGAAGTGCTGCCGCCCATCCTGACCGAACTCAGACGTCAGCATCCGGAGTTGCGCGTCGAACTGGTCATGTCAAACAAGCCCGATGACTTGCTGAACCGAGAGGCCGATATCGCCGTGCGCATGTTCAAGCCGTCGCAGGATGCGCTGATCGCCAGGCGGCTGGGCAGCATCGAAGTGGGGCTACATGCCCACCAGCGCTATCTTGCCGCCCACGGCACGCCGCGCTCGCTCGACGCGCTGGCCGAGCATGCGCTCATCGGCTTCGACCAGGAAAGCGCCTATGTGCGCAAGGTATTGAAAGAGCTCCCCTGGCTTTCGCGTGCCATCCTGGCGTTCCGCACCGATAGCGACCTCGCACAACTGGCCGCCATCCGCGCCGGCTTCGGCATCGGCATCTGCCAGGTGGCACTGGCGGCGAGGGACGACGCACTGGTGCGTCTGCTGCCCAGGCAATTCTCGCTCAAGATGGAAACATGGGTCGCCATGCATGAGGACCTGCGAGCAAGTCCGCGCTGCGCTGTGACATTTGCCGCCCTGGTAAAGGGTCTGGGCGCCTATATACGCAATTGACGTCCGCGTCCGGCGTCCAGGCAGCTTCTGCCGGTTTTTCTCGGACGCGGGGTATACCCTCCCTCTGCCCAGACTGCGATCCATTGCGCATTCGCAATTGATCAACAACCACAAGGTCCGTTGTTTCTTTCTCCCCATCGCAACGAAAGTTGTTGACCACCGAGAATGATCGTTCTACTATACATAGAACGATCATTCTCATCTGGTTCACATGGATACTACTGACGACTCCCCTCTCACCGCCCGGCTGCTGGCCGCGACCGAGAAACTCATCTATTCAGGGGGCATTCACGCCACCGGCATGGATGCCATCGTGAAGGCCTCCGGGGTGGCGCGGCGCAGTATCTACCAGCTCTACTCAAACAAGGAAGCCTTGGTCGCGGCCGCGCTGCTGGCGAGAGACCAACGGTGGATGGCTTGGTTTATCGATGCGACTTCGCAGACCAGTGCTCCGCTTGAGCGACTTGCGTCGGTCTTTCCTGCGCTGCGCCAATGGTTTGAAACCGAGGATTTCCACGGCTGCGCATTTATCAATGCCGCCGGTGAGCTTGGCGGGGTCAATCCCGAGATTGGCGCGGTAGCGGCGCTGCACAAGCAACGCTTGCTCTCCTATCTCCGTGAGCTGACCAATGCGTCAGGCTTGAGCAATCCGGACGAAATCGCGAACTATTTTCTGATTCTTATCGACGGCGCAACTGCAGTGGCCATGGTCACTGGCGATACAGGTGCCGCCGATAGCGCTGGTAGAGCGGCCGCTCTGCTTTTATCAACCCTGCAGCAGCAGGCGGGGTCCGTTTCACCTAAACATTCACGTCACCATTGAGGTCATATCATGTCATCCAATACTGAAATTCGCCCGCCCCTTCCGCCGTTCACCCACGAGTCCGCCATCCAGAAGGTGCGCCTGGCCGAAGATGGGTGGAACACCCGCGATGCAGCAAAAGTCTCGCTTGCCTACAGCCTGGATACGCGCTGGCGCAATCGTGCCGAGTTCGCCAACGGCCGGGACGAAGCACGTGCCTTCCTCGAGCGCAAGTGGGCCAAGGAGTTGGAATATCGCCTCATCAAGGAACTGTGGGCATTCAACGGAAACCGCATTGGCGTGCGCTATGCCTATGAATGGCGCGACGATTCCGGCAACTGGTTCCGCTCCTACGGCAACGAGAACTGGGAATTCAATGAAGACGGGCTGATGCAGAACCGTTACGCCTGCATCAACGACCGCCCCATCACTGAAAGCGAAAGGCTGTTCCGCTGGCCGCTCGGACGTCGCCCCGACGATCACCCCGGCCTGTCCGAACTGGGACTCTGAGCTGGTCTCGCCGTCGCGCCTACTTCGGCTCGGCCGTACGCAAGTCCGGCGCGACGACACCTCTGTTTTCCTTGATGCGGATGAACACGGTCATCAGGAATGCGATGAGCAGCAGACCTGAGAGGAACATCAGCCCGGTGCCTGGCGCCTGACCTTGGGTCTCAGTACCTTGGGTCGATAAGGGTCAATAAAGGTCGACAGGACTGGCCAGCGGACGAGAGCAGTCTCGTTCGAGAAGAAGATCGAATGGCAATTGTCAAATTGCAAGCAAAGCGGAATGTCGGTCAACTCGTGACCACCTGTCCCAGCCGCGCCACGGTGCCCCCGGGCCCGAGCTGGCGCAGGGACGGCATGACGACGACGCAATTGTCATAGGGCGTGACGAATTCCCGCTCACCTTCGCGGGCGATGACGGTCCCGGCTTGGGCGATGATCTCCATGCCGCGATAGTCTTCGGCGAATTCCAGGTCATAGGACGTGGCCACCACCGGCTCGGTTACCTTGATGACACGCTGCGCTACCGTTTCGCCGGCTGACATGAAGGCCATCAGAGCGGCCCTCTCCATCACGCCGGTCGCGATCAGGAAGCGGCAGGCCGATTCCATCGCCACATCCCGGCTGCGCGCGGAGAAGTGCTGGCCGGTCTCGATCAACAGCGCATTCTTCGCGCTGGCAGGATCGCCGAAGCCGCCGTAGTCGCGCATGCGCACACCATTCGGGTGCCCGACGTCGACGATCACATGTTCCGGCGCTCCGACCTCCGCGGCGAAGCGGATGCCCTTGTCCAGGGGACCACTCACAATCAGCGGTACCGCCTCTTCGTGCATGGAATGCAGGTCGAGCATGTAGTCGACCGTGTCGATGACGGGGCGCAGCTGGCGTGCACGACGCAGCTCCACGCTGTCGTCGGCGCCGTCCAGGCGCGCTGGCGACCAGACCCGGTTCATGTCTTCATCCACATAGCGCGTCGCATCCGGGTGGCGGGCGTCGAAACGGCGATAGGCATCGACGTTGGCAAAGCCCAATGTGATACGTCCCTTTATCGGCTTCAGGCCGGCTTGCAGCAAGCGGTCGACGGTGATCGCACCGCTGACCTCGTTGCCATGCATCAGCGCCAGGATCATCACGTGCGGGCCGGCGACGCCGCTGTCGATGCTGTGCACGTAGTCGACACCGGTGTTGCCGTGCTGCCACTTGGCGATGTCGGGAAAGGCCACTTCGACGGGATAGTGCTTCAGTGCGGCGCGTACTTGTTCCAGGGTTTTCATTCAACAGGCTCCAGCTTGATTTATCGGGCGCGTCCCGTTCGGCGGCCCAGCACGATGACGGCCGTCAGGCTGATCAGTGCGGTCGCCATGACGTAGAAGCTCGGTGCCATGTTGTTGGCGCTGGCCGCGATCATCCAGGTCACGATGAGCGGGGAGAAGCCGCCGAACAGGGTCACGGAAAAGTTGTAGCTCAACGCAAGACCCGTGCCACGGGTCTGGGTCGGGAAGATATCCGACAGCAGGGCCGGGATCGGCCCCAGGCAGGCCGCGATCAGTACGCCGACGATGCCCTGTACCGCAATCAGGGTGGAAATGGTCGGCCAGGTGTTGAGCAACATGAACAGGGGATAGGAACTCAACCCGATCGCCGCCATGGCGATGGTCAGTACGCGGAAGCGCCCATAGCGGTCCGACAGGGTGCCGAACACGGGTGCCGTCAGCATCAGTACCAGTCCGGTGATGAGGGCACCGATGAAGGAGGAGGTCGCAGGAATGTGCAGTTGCTTCAATGCATAGGTCGGCATGTAGAGCTTGTGCACATAGTTGAACGCAGTGGCACCGGCGACCACGCCAATGGCCAGCAGCAGCTTGGCGCGATCGCGTACCAGCACCAGTACCAGCGGTGATTTTTCGGATTGGGTCGCTGCTGCCGCGACCTTCTTGAATTCCGGTGTTTCATCGATCTGGCTGCGGATATAGAGACCCACGGGACCCACCAGCAGACCGAAGCAGAAGGCGACGCGCCAGCCCCATTCATTGAGTTGCGTCTCGGTGAGAAGATAGCTGAGCAGCGCACTGACACCGGCGGCCAGTACCGTGGCCAGGCCTTGCGTAGACAACTGCCAGCTGGCGAAGAAGCCGCGTCGTTTGGCGTCGGCATGCTCGACCATGAAGGCCGTCGCCGCACCGAATTCACCGCCAGTGGAGAAACCCTGCAGCAGGCGCGCCACGATGATGATCAACGGAGAAGCGATGCCGATCTGTGCATAGGTCGGCGCGAAGGCGATCATCGCCGTGCCCACCATCATGATCAGGATCGATGCCGTGAGTGAGGCCTTGCGGCCGGCACGGTCGGCGTAGGAACCCAGCACGATGGCACCGAGCGGACGGATGACGAAGGAAATCCCGAAGGTACCCACACTGAGAAGCAAGGAGGTCGTATCGTCCTGCGCCGGGAAGAACAGCTTGCCGATCACCACGGCAAAGTAGCCGTAGATCAGCAGATCGTAGAATTCCAGGGCGTTACCGATACTGGCGGCACAGATCTCCTTCCAGGGGTTCTTGCGGCGGGCTGCGTGCTGGGTGGAGGCGTTGCTGGCGTTGGCGACACTTGCGGCGGATGACTCTAGTTCGGCTGACATGCGATGGCTCCCTCTTCTCTGTGGGCGGCGCATCGCTGCTGCGTTGGCAATCCTGGCTGCGCCGCCTGTTCTATTTGGCTCGCACGCTTGATCTGTCCGGAAAAGTGCGCGCACTTTCCAGACGCATCGGAAGGCATGCCGAGAACGTCGAGGGAGTATAGGGAGCCGCTTTTTCTGGCGATTGCCGTTTCGGCACAAGCCTGTGCTTTTTACGGCAGGAAGGGGCTGGGACGGGCCGGCGCCTATCAGGCCTGCTCGATGGCGTCCGAGGAAACGCCCTCCCAGATGGCATTGACCAGCGCATTGTCGTTGCCCCGCATGCGATAGAGCGAAATGTCGAAGTTCACGCGCATCTCGGGTTCGCCGATGATCTTCAGGCGGTGCTCGCTGAGGTCTTCCTGCACCAGCCGCTGGGGCAGCCAGGCGACGCCTGCGCCGCGACGGGCCATCTCGTGGATGGATTCGTAGGAGTCGGCTTCATACACCATGCGCAAGGCGATCTTTCTCGACAGGCCCGCCAGATGCTTGGCCAGCACCCCGCGCAAGGTCAGCGACTGCGAGAAGCCCAGCCATGGAATCGGCGTCAGGGCGGCGGCACCGGCTGTACCGGCCGCGGGCAGCTTGAAGCGCGCCCGTCCCTTGGCATCGACGGCGGCCACCGGCAGCAGGATCTCGCGCGCCAGCGTCAGGGACTCGTAGCGCATCGGGTCGATCAGCAGGCGCGTGGTGGGACTGGAATAGATCACCAGCAGATCGGCATCCCCTGTGCCCAGTCGCAGGATCACCTCCTGCGCACCACCGGTACTGAGCGACACCGGAAACGGCCCGAAGCGCTGGTTGATGCTCTCGTACCAGTCCGGAAAAAAGGTCCGCGCCAGGGTGCGCCCGGTGGCCACGCGCAAGGTTTTTTCCACCGGGCTGGAGGCATCCTGCAACTGGGCCCGGGCAGCGTAGAGCACGTCGGTCGAATGGGTGGCCGCATCCAGGAACAGCCTGCCCGCGGCGGTCAGTGACACCGGATGCGCGCGCACGACCAGCTCCGCGCCGACCCACTGCTCCAGCGCCTTGATGCGCCGCCCGAAGGCCGGATGCGTAACGAAGCGATTCTCGGCGGCCCGCGAAAAACTGCGCGTGCGTGCCAGCTCGATGAAGTCTTCCAGCCATATCAAATGCACAATGCCACCTCTGGAGTTTGGTGTTGGCGATACTCGTCCATGCTGCTTTCCGCGGCCCTTCCCTCTCAGGGAATGACCTTGGCCCGCCCCTTGGCCGCCAGCAGCTGCACCAGCAACTGATCGCGCTCGGCGGCGATCGCAGCAGAGGTCTTGCCGGCCATCTGCTCTTCCACGCCGGCACGGATCCGGGCCTTGAGGGCGTCGGTGATGGCAGGCGTGCCGAGGTCGGCCCACCAGCTCTCGATGGGGGGCCCGAGGTGGTCCAGCATGTGCTGGATGCCGCCCTCGCCGCCCGACATGTGCAGGTTCAGATAGGGACCCATCAGGGCCCAGCGCAGGCCGGGACCGTAGGCAATGGCGGTGTCGATGTCCTCGGTACTGGCCACGCCCTGCTCGACCAGATGGAAAGCCTCGCGCCACAAGGCGGCCTGGAGCCGGTTGGCGATATGCCCCTTGACCTCCTTGCGCACGTGGATGGCCTTCTTGCCGATGGCGGTGTAGAAGTCCAGCGCGGCCTGCACTGCCTCGGGCGAACTCTGTTCACCGCCGATCACTTCCACCAGCGGGATCAGATGGGGCGGATTGAAGGGATGGCCTAGCACCACCCGGCCGGGATGGCGGCAGGCGGCCTGCACCTTGCTCATCAACAGGCCCGAGGAACTGGACGCCAGCACCACGTCGGCCGGCAGCACGGCATCCATGCGCCGGAACAGGTCGATCTTGAGGTCTTCACGCTCGGGGCCATTTTCCTGGACGAAATCGGCATCGGCCAGCGCCTCTTCCAGCTGCGCCGAAAAGCGCAGCCGATCCAGCGACGCGCCCGGCGCCAGCCCCAGCACTTCCAGGCTGGGCCAGTGGCGCGCAACGGCCTGACGCAACTTCTCTTCGGCGCCAGGCATGGGGTCGGTCGCCGAGACGTCCAGGCCTTGTGCCAGGAAATAGGCCACCCAGCTGGCACCGATGACCCCGGTACCCACCACGGCAACACGCCGCACGCCCTGCTTGCCGCGGACGGCGCCGGATGTTGATTCTTGCATCTGTCTCTCCTCTTCTTGCCCTGATGGGAAGTGAAATGAACTCAAATAAAGTAATGATTTCTCGATTTTATTCGAGGAATTTTAGCGAGATTCCTACGGGCCTTCAGCTACGATGCCGTACAAACCATATAAAACAATAAATCGGACACGAATCCGAACCAACTCCAGGCGCTTTCATGTTCTTGTACATCCCCTTCCTGCTGGCATTTCTGACCGTCGTGGTGATCGCACTGGGTTGGAGGTCATTAAGCAATAGGCTATGGTTGGCAAGCGTGGGCGTCAGCTTGTGGTGGTTCAGCCAGCACATACAAGGTAACCCGGGTTTCGTATTCTAGAGATGAGTGCGATCATGGACCGTTCCATCGTCTTTACGCCTCGTGACCCTATCCTGCCGGGCGGGGTCTTCCTCAACTGCGTCTGCCTGCTGGCCATCAGCGGCTGCCTGGGCCTGCTGCTCTACTTCCAGTGGGCCTTGCAGGAACCACTCTGCCCGCTCTGTCTCCTGCAGCGCACGGGCATCATCCTGACTGGCATCGGGTTCATGTGCAATCTGCGCTTTGGCGTCAAGAGCGCGCACTACGGCATGGCCGTGATCGGTGCCCTGCTGACCGGTGTGAGCGCGCTGCGCCAACTGGCACTGGAAGGTCTTCCAGGTCAGGATGCGCAGGGTGCACTGCTGCTGGGAATGCATTTCTACACGCTCTCGGCGCTGTTCTCGCTGGTTGCGCTGGCCACCATCGCCGGCCTGCTGGGCGTCAAGAGTGCCGAATATCCGGCCACACTGGTGCTGATGCAGATGGCCGAGGAACCCGATATCGAGCCCCGCACTCCCTGGGCCAGGATCACGATGTGCACGACCTTCGTGCTCCTGGTGGGCGGTCATCTGGCCGCCACGATGATCGCTTGTGATCCCGGTATCTGCGACGAGAATCTGTTCGGCCGCCTGCAGGCTTCAGACCGGTAATCCCGCCATCCCGCAATAAAAAAACGGCGCACCCCGCTGATGACGGGGATGCGCCGTGCAATGAACGACTCAAGACTATCCAGTCCGGGTGCCTTGCCACCCGGACCTTGCTTCAATACATCAGGACATCAGAAGCGGTGCTGCATGCCCAGCGACATGCCGAACTGGCTGTTGGCGAAGCCAGCGTCGTCACGCGAGAGGCCGACCAGCTGGTTGTTCTTGGCCTTGGCATAGGCCGTGCTCAGGTACAGGTCGGTGCGCTTGGACATCGCATACTTCAGGCGCAACGAGTACATGATCGGATCGGCATCGTTGGCCACGTTCTTGATGTTCTGGTAGTAGATGGCACCGATCACGCTCATGGCCGGTGTGAACTTGTAGGTCACGCCACCCCAGAAGAAATCGCTGCGCAGGTCGGTGGCGCCGGTGGCCAGGGTCTTCTTGTAGTAGCGGTAGCCCAGGTTGAACTTCCACGCATCCGACAGCTGGTAGCCGGCGGCCAGGTGGGCGCTGGTCGCGCGGTCATAGGCGGCGCTGGTGGCGGTGGTGCTGTTGACGCGGTCGTAGGTCGCGGCCACGCTGAACGGGCCCGAACCCCAGCCCAGGCCGACGCCATACTTGGCGCCGTTGCTGGTGTCGCCGGCCACTTCGCCGAAGCCATACATGGCACCGACCTTCACGCCGGAAAATTCACCCTGGTACTTGACCAGGTTGGACACGCCGGTCGGCATGCCATCCTTGCGGCCGCCGGTGGCGCCGGCCGAGGTTACCCACGAATAGTTGGCCGAATAGCCCATGGGATCGAAGGGCAGGATGAAGTCATAGGTGGTCGAGAAGGAACGCCCCATGACCACGCGACCGAAGCCGCCTTCCAGGCCGACGGTGGACTGGCGGTTGAAGAGCTGGTTGGTGTCGCCGTCGAAGCTGCCGGTGTCGAGCTTGAAGCCGTTTTCCAGCTGGAACACGGCCTTGAGGCCACCGCCCAGGTCTTCCGTGCCACGGAAGCCGATGCGGGAGGTGTTCATCATGCCCGAGCTCAGGCGCACGACGTTGTTGCCGGCCGCATTGGCGTGGTTGACGAATTCCACGCCCGAATCGATCAGGCCGTAGACGGTGACCGACGACTGCGCCTGGGCGCCGGTCGTGGCCATGGTGGCGAGGGTGGCGAATGCTGCCAGCATGCTGGCGGCGAGGTGATTCCTTTGCACTGAGGTCTCCTTGGTTGAAAGCTTGGATGGTTTGCGTCGGCACGGGCGCGCCGTGCGACGTCTTCTGGTAGTGCGCCCGGCCGCGCCGACGAGCCGGCCGGACGAGCGGGAAGAACGGCGGGTAGCCGTCCGCTCCCTTGCTTCATCGATGGGATGAACCGTTGATAGCCTGGGCGAGCTGCAGCAACGTCAGCGCGTCAGAACGCCCACAGCGCCTGTTCCGGCAGCGACAGCCAGTACTCGCCCTGCTCCAGACGCTGCGGCGCGTAGGCACGCAGGCCGACCGCGCCGGCCGGGCCGCCTTCGACCTTGAACAGGCATTCCCAGCGGTCGCCCAGATACATGCAGGTCGACAGCGGCAGACGGATGGCATTGCCGGTCTGCTCGCCGGAGACGCGCACCTGTTCGACGCGGATGATGCCGGTCAGCTGCTGGCCCGGCTGGGCATCGTTGCGGCCGCGCAGGGTGGCAACAGCGGTGCCGCCATCGAGCTTGAGGGTCACACGCTCGCCATCCCGGCTGACTACCTCGGCGGCCAGCTTGTTGTTGCTGCCCATGAACTCGGCGGTGAACAGGGTATCGGGGGTCTGGTACATGCTCTGCGGCGTACCCTGCTGTTCGATGCGGCCATTGTTGAGCAGCAGGATGCGGTCGGA
>PJUA01000467.1_pt1 | contig 21567 bp, 21 predicted proteins | sample 1512151 | NCBI WGS metagenome assembly PJUA01 (sample SAMN08177678, study PRJNA422409) | Soil metagenome, whole genome shotgun sequencing project. | isolation source: Soil enriched on filter paper: beechwood xylan treatment | place: USA: Madison | collected 2015-01-15
ACCTGCGCGCGTCATTGCCGGAACCGCCGCGCCGCATGGCCGGCTTGGCCTCGGCAATCGGCACGGAGCCTTTCGCAACGCGCCTCTCCCCGCTGATATCCCCTCCCCCGCCCAGCTCTCGCACAAAGCTCCGCTTTGTGCTGACGCGGCAGGCGGACCGTAGGTCCGCTGAGAGCGGGGGAGGGTCAGGGTGGGGGCAAGTGTCGCATCTCATGGATCTCTTCGGCTCCGCCGAACCCCCTCATCCTAACCTTCTCCCCGGGGGGGAGAAGGAATCCTGCGTTGGGAAGGCGCCGGCCTTCCTCACCACCGCCTTCCCCTTCGGCCGTCTCACCGCCGGCACCCTCGCCGCGCTCGCCTCCGCCTGCACCGAGATTCGCATCACCCCCTGGCGCGCCCTCCTCCTCGTCGCCCCTGCCGCCGACGCCGAAGGCATTGCCAAAGCCCACGGCGCCATCCTGTCCCACACCGACCGCCGGCTGAAGCTGACCGCCTGCAGCGGCGCCGGCGGCTGCGATGTCGGCACCACCGACACTCATGCGACCGCGCTTGCCATCGCCGACCGCGCAGGCCCCTTGCTGGACCATGTGCGAATGGTGCATGTGTCGGGCTGCGCCAAGGGCTGCGCCCATCCCGCCATCGCCGATGTCACCCTGACCGCCCGCGACGGCGTGTATGACGTCGCCCTGAACGCCAAACCCGGTGACGATTCCCCGCACACCGGCCTGTCCCCCGCCGACGCTGTGGCCCGCGTCGCGGATCTGTTGACCGAGGAGTCCACCGGTGCCTGAGCCGCTCTACGACTATATCCGCGACGGAGCGGCCATCTACCGCCAGTCCTTCGCCACCATCCGGGCGGAGGCCGACCTGTCCGCCATCCCCGACGACCTGAAGCCGGTGGCGGTGCGCGTCATCCACGCCTGCGGCATGGTCGATGCGGCCCAGGATCTGCTGTTCTCCACCGATGTCGGCACCGCCGCCCGTGCCGCGCTGCGATCCGGTGCGCCGATCCTGTGCGACAGCGAGATGGTCGCCCATGGCGTGACCCGCGCCCGCCTGCTGGCCGACAATGCCGTGATCTGCACCCTGCGCGATCCCGCAGTCCCCGATCTGGCGAAGACCATCGGCAACACCCGCTCCGCTGCGGCGCTCGACCTGTGGGGCGAGCGGCTGGGCGGATCGGTGGTCGCCATCGGCAACGCGCCGACCGCGCTGTTCTACCTGCTGGAACTGCTGGCGGCCGGCGCGCCGAAACCGGCGGCGATCCTAGGGTTCCCGGTCGGCTTCGTCGGCGCGATGGAAAGCAAGGAGGCGTTGGCCGAGAACCCCTTCGGTGTCCCCTATCTGGCGATCCGCGGACGGCGCGGCGGCAGCGCCATGGCCGCCGCCGCCGTCAACGCCCTGGCGAGCGACGTGGAATGAGCAGCGAGACCTCCCCCACCCCCGGCACCCTGTTCGGCGTCGGCGTCGGCCCCGGCGATCCGGAGCTGATGACGCTGAAGGCGGTGCGCACCATCGGCGCCTGTCCGGTGGTCGCCTATTTCTGCAAGCGTGGCACCCGCGGCCAGGCCCGCCGCATCGCCGATCAGGCCATCACCGCCGACCAAATCGAGCTGCCAATGGTCTATCCGGTGACGGTGGAACTGCCGCCTACCCACCCGGACTATGGCCGCCAGATCGAGGCCTTCTTCGACGAGTCCGCCGGGCGCATCGCGGAGCATCTCGCCGCCGGGCGTTCGGTCGCCGCGCTGAACGAGGGGGATCCGTTCTTCTACGGCTCCTTCATGCATCTGTTCCTGCGGCTGTCCGGCCGGTTCACGACGGAGGTCATCCCCGGCGTCACCAGCATGGTCTGCAGCGCCTCCCTGCTGCCGCGCCCGCTGATGCTGCGCGACGACGTGCTGTCGGTGATCCCCGGCACGCTGGACGAGGAGTCGCTGGTCCGCGCCCTGACCGCCGCCGACGCCTGCGTGGTGATGAAGCTGGGCCAGAACCTGCCCAAGGTCCGCCGCGCCATCGCCGCCGCCGGGCTGGCCGAGCGGGCATGGTACGTGGAGCGCGCCAGCATGGACGAACAGCGCTTCATGCCCTTCCTGGAGGCGCCGGACGTCGCCCCCTACTTCTCCCAGATCGTCATTCCGGGCGAGGGCAAGCGCGGATGAGTGGCCCTGAAAACAATGGCTGGCTGAAGGTTGTGGGATTGGGCCCCGGACCCGAGGACTGGCTGACGCCGGAGGCCCGGCGCGATCTGGCCGAGGCGACCGACCTCGTCGGCTATTTCCCGTATGTCGAGCGTGTGCCGCCGGGAAATCAGGTGCGCCACGCCTCCGACAACCGGGTGGAACTGGATCGCGCCCGCTTTGCGCTGGATCTGGCGGCGCAGGGCCGGCGGGTGGCGGTGGTGTCGGGCGGCGATCCCGGCATCTTCGCCATGGCCGCCGCGATCTTCGAGGCGCTGGACGATCCGGCCGCCCCAGAGGCGTGGCATGCGGTGCATCTTTCGGTCGATCCCGGCGTTTCGGCCATGCAGGCGGCAGCCGCGCGGGCCGGGGCGCCGCTGGGGCATGATTTCTGCGCCATTTCGTTGTCCGACAATCTGAAGCCGTGGGAGGTGGTGCTGAAGCGCCTGCGTCTGGCGGCGGAGGCGGATTTCGTCATCGCGCTCTACAACCCGATCTCCCGCGCCCGGCCCTGGCAGCTGGGTGCCGCCTTCGACGCCCTGCGCGACATCCGCGCGCCTGAGACCCCCATCGTGCTGGGCCGTGCCGTCGGCCGCCATGATGAGGAACTGACGGTGACGACGCTTGGCGAGGTGCGGTCGGAGCAGGCGGACATGCGCACGCTGGTCATCATCGGCGCCTCGCACACGCGGTTCGTGGCACGGGCGGATGGCGGGCGTTGGGTTTACACGCCCCGGCATTATCGGGGGTGAGGATGGGCGGAGGTCGCTGGGCGGACACACTTGCCCCCACCCCGACCCTCCCCCGCTGGGCGGGGGAGGGAGATTGGCGCCTGCTCAAAAGCGCGACGGCAGTCCCCTCCCCCGCCCAGCGGGGGAGGGTTAGGGTGGGGGCAAAGGTTGAGGGGACAAAAGCCTCAGCCCACCCCCTCCAGCCACCCCACCGCCGCATCCACGTCGTGCAGTTCCGCCACGCCGTTGCCGGCCGGCCGCTCCACCATCACCACCGGCAGGCCCAACTCCCGCGCGGCTTGCAGCTTGGCGTCAGTCGCCCGTCCGCCGCTGTTCTTGCTCACCACCACCTCAATCCGCTCTCCGCGCATCAGCGCCAGTTCGCCCTCCACGGTGAACGGCCCACGGTTGAGGATCAGTCTCATGCGCGGCAGGGCCGGCATCGGCTCCGGCGGGTCGACGGCACGGATCAGGTAGCGCTTGTCGGGCATCGCCTCGAAGGCCGCGACCTCCTGCCGGCCAATGGTCAGGAACACGGTGTCGCCCAGGTCGCGCAAGGCCTGCGCAGCGCCATCCATGTCCGGCACGCCGATCCAGCGGTCGCCCGGCCCCGCCATCCAGGCCGGCCGGGTCAGCACACGCAGAGGCACACCGACCCGCGTGCAGGCCGCGGCGGCATTGGCGGAGATCTGGTCCGCGAAGGGATGCGTCGCGTCGATCACCGCGCCGATGCCCTCGGCGCACAGATAATCGGCCAAGCCCTCCACCCCGCCGAAGCCGCCGATGCGGGTCGGCAGCGGCGGCAGCACCGGGTTCTTCGTGCGGCCGGCCAGCGACACGCGGGCGTCGATGCGGGGATGGCCGGCCAGCCGCTTGGCCAACGCCGTCGCCTCCGTCGTGCCGCCCAGGATCAGCACCTTGACCATCAGCGCCTTGACCATGTCCCCCTCCCCACCCGTCAGGATAGGCGCCATGGATAGCATGGGAACGGCCCGCTGGCTCAGCATCGTCGGCATCGGTGAGGATGGCTGGGACGGTTTGTCGCCCGCCGCCCGCGCGTCGGTGGAAAGCGCGGCCATCCTTTATGGCGGCAGCCGCCACCTCGATCTCGTGCCGGTCGTTGCGGGACAGGAACGGTTGCCCTGGCCGTCGCCGATGACCGACGCCTTCCCCGGCCTGATGGCGCGGCGTGGGCAGCGGGTCTGTGTGCTGGCGAGCGGCGATCCCTCCTGGTACGGGGTGGGCGCCACGCTGTCGCGGCTCGTTCCGGCTGCGGAAACGACGGTGATTCCGTCCGCCTCCGCCTTCAGCCTCGCCGCCTCCCGCCTCGGCTGGCCCTTGCAGGACTGCCGCTGCCTGACCGTCCATGGCCGTCCGCTGGAGCAGGTTGTTCCGCATCTGCAACCGAACGCCAAGCTGCTGTTTCTTTCCTGGGACGGAACGACTCCGGCCAAGCTCGCCGCCCTGCTGCGCGCCCGTGGTTTCGGCGGCTCGCGCCTGACGGTGCTGGAGGCGATGGGCGGCCCGCGCGAGAGCCGGCTGGAGGCCACCGCCGATGCCTGGAGCGCAGAGCGGGTCGCCGACCTCAACACCATCGCACTCGACTGCGTCCCCGCCCCCGGCGCCCGTGTCCTGCCGCTGGCCCCCGGCCTGCCCGACGATTGGTTCGAGCATGACGGCCAGATCACCAAGCGCGAGTTGCGCGCCGTCACCCTGTCATTCCTGGCGCCGCGCCGGGGGGAGTTGCTGTGGGATGTCGGTGCCGGGTCGGGCTCTATCGGCATCGAATGGATGCTGAGCGACCCCGCCAACCGCGCCATCGCCGTCGAACACCACCCGGAGCGCATCGCCCGCATCCTCGCCAACGCCGCCAACCTCGGCGTTCCGGGCCTGCAACTGGCGCGGGGCAAGGCTCCGGCGGCGCTGGACGGTCTGGAGCGGCCGGACGCCATCTTCATCGGCGGCGGGCTGACCGCGGATGGCGTGCTGGCGGCCTGCTGGAACGCCCTGCCTCCCGGAGGACGGATCGCCGCCAACGCGGTGACTCTGGAAAGCGAGGCGGTGCTGATCGACGCGCACAAACGGCTGGGCGGCGAGCTGACCCAGATTTCGGTGGCCCGCGCCTCGGCGGTCGGCGGCTTCCGCGGCTGGCGCGCCGCCATGCCGGTCACACTGTGGCGGGCCGAAAAGCCTTATACCGAGAAGCCGTATGCGGAGGGCACATGGACCGCCTGACGTCGGATGCCCTGCTGTTCGGCCCGGTCTTCGTCGGGCTGGGCTGCCGCCGCGGCTGCGGCTGGGAGGAGATCGCCGGTCTGGTCGCCGCCGCCTTCGACGAAGCGGCCCTGCCCGATGCCGCGCGCCAGTTGGCTGCATTGGCCGCCCCGGCGATGAAGGCCGACGAGGCCGGATTGGCGGAAGCCGCCCGCGCGCTCGGCCTGCCGCTGCGCTTCATCGATGAGGATGCGATGCTGGCCGCGCAGGACCGCGTCCACACCCGCTCCGCCACCGTGTTGGCCGCCGTCGGGCTGGCCTCGGTCGCGGAGGCCGCGGCGCTGGCCGCCGCCGGGCCGGGTTCGCGCCTGCTGCTGCCGCGCCGCTCCACCCCCCGCGCCACCGTGGCGCTCGCCTTGCCTGCCGTCGCCCTATTGGAGACCCGTTCATGACCGTCCATTTCATCGGTGCCGGACCGGGCGCTCCCGACCTGCTGACCCTGCGCGGCCGCGACCTGATCGCGCGCTGCCCGGTCTGCCTCTATGCCGGATCGCTGGTCCCGAAGGAGATCATCGCCCACGCCCCCGCCGATGCGCGGATCATCGACACCGCTCCGCTGACGCTGGAGGAGATCGTTGGCGAGTTCCAGGCCGCCCACGCCGCCGGTCAGGACGTGGCGCGGCTGCATTCCGGCGACCTGTCGGTCTACAGCGCGCTGGGCGAGCAGACCCGCGCGCTGCGGGAACTGGGCATCCCCTATACCATCACCCCCGGCGTGCCGGCCTTCGCCGCCGCGTCGGCCGCGCTGGGGCGGGAGTTGACCCTGCCGGAGGTCAGCCAGACGCTGATCCTGACCCGCACCGAGGGGCGCGCCTCGGCCATGCCGGCCAACGAGACGCTGGAGGTGCTGGGCGCGTCGGGCGCCACGCTGGCGATCCACCTGTCGATCCACGTCATCGACCGGGTGGTGGAGCGGCTGACCCCGCTCTACGGCGCCGATTGCCCGGCCGCGGTGGTCTACCGCGCGACATGGCCGGACGAGCGGGTGCTGCGCGGCACGCTGGCCGACATCGCGGCGCAGGTCGCGGCCTCACCGATGGAACGCACCGCGCTGATCCTGGTCGGCCCGGCGCTGGGCCATGAGGAGTTCCGTTGCAGCGCGCTGTATGACGGCAGCCATGTGCGCCGTTACCGGGGGCTGGGGGAGTGAGCGCTTCCGACGATGCGCCCCTGGCGGTCGGTGACCAGCACCTCGACCGCGACCGGCGCATCCTCCAGCACATCCTGCGCGGCGCGGCGGGCCAGCTCGGCCACATGATCGGCCAGCGGCAGGCCGGCGGCATCCGCCAAGCCCAGCACCTGCGCCGCCGTGTTGGCGCCGCGCGCCTGCGCGATCAGGTCCGGCCCGGCGCCGAGATCCGCCAAGCGATCGGCCAGCCACTCGAAGTCGACACTGTTGCGTTTGCTGTGCAAATCCATCAGCCCGCGCGCCAGCTTGCCGAACTTGGCGAAGCCGCCGCACAGGGTCAGGCGCGGGATGGGGTGTCGGCGCAGGTACTTCAGCGTGCCGCCGACGAAGTCGCCCATGTCGATCAGCGCCTGTTCGGACAGGCCATAGCGCGCGACCACCGCCTTTTCCGACAGATCGCCGGTGCAGGCCGCGACATGGGTCAGCCCGGCGGCCCGCGCCACGTCGACGCCGCGCTGGATCGAGGCGATCCAGGCTGCACAGGAATAGGGCACGACGATCCCCGTCGTCCCCAGGATCGACAGCCCGCCGAGAATGCCGAGCCGCCCGTTCATGGTGCGCTTGGCGAGCTGTTCCCCATTTTCCACCCCGACCTCGACCACCACGTCAGCCGGCTGGCCGGCATCGGCCGCCGCCTCCCCCACCGCCTGCGCGATCATGCGGCGCGGCACCGGGTTGATCGCCGGCTCGCCGACGGCCAACGGCAGGCCGGGCAGGGTCACGGTGCCGACGCCGGGGCCGGCGCGGAATGTCACGCCGCTGCCGGACGCACCGCGCCACACCCGCGCCCGAACCAGCGCGCCATGGGTCACGTCGGGATCGTCGCCGGCATCCTTGACCACGCCGGCCATGGCCCAGGGTCCGTCCGCCCCCTCCCCCTGCTCCGTCACCGCCAGGGCGAAGGCCGGAGTCTGGCCGCCGGGCAGGGTCACGGTCACCGGATCGGGGAACTCCCCGCCGAACAGAGCCTCTGCCGCCGCCCGCGCCGCGGCGGTGGCGCAGGTTCCCGTCGTCCAGCCGCGGCGCAAGGGTGTAGCATGCTCCGGCATGCCGTCGCCGCCCTCGGGCCCACCCGCGGCCCCGCCATCCGTCTTTCCGCTTTCCAGCCCCGAGTCCGCGTTCATGTCGTTTGAGTCGTCCATTCCCGAAAGCGTCCTGGTCCCCTTTGCCCCCGGCAGCGTCTGGCTGGCCGGGTCCGGCCCCGGCGACCCCGGCCTGCTCACCCTGCTGGCCCTGCAAGGTCTAAGGCAAGCCGACGTCATCGTCCATGACGCGCTGGTCGGCGAACGGATCATGGCGCTCGCCGGCCCGTCGGCAAGGCTGGAGTTCGCCGGAAAGCGCGGGGGCCGGCCCTCCGCCCACCAGGACGACATCACCAACCGCCTGATCGAACTGGCGAAGGAGGGGCACCGCGTCCTGCGGCTGAAGGGCGGCGACCCCTTCGTCTTCGGCCGCGGCGGCGAGGAGGCGCAGGCGCTGGCGGCGGAGGGCATCCCCTTCCGCATCGTGCCGGGCATCACCTCCGGCATTGCCGGCCCGGCCTATGCCGGTATCCCGGCGACCCACCGCGACACCAACCAGGCGGTGATCCTGGCGACTGGCCATTCGCTGGGCGGCGGGCCGGACTGGCGGGCGCTGGCCGCCACCAAGGCGCCGCTGATCCTCTATATGGGCTGGAAGGCGCTGCCGACCATCGCGGCGGAGCTGGTGGCCGGCGGCCTGTCCGCCGACACTCCCGTCGGCGTGGTGACGGAGGCGACGACCGCCAACCAGAAAAGCCTCGTCACATCCCTCGGCAGCTGCGTCGCCGATCTGGCGGCCAGCGACCTGGAGCCGCCGGCCATCATCGTGATCGGCGAGGTGGTCCGGCTGCGCCCGGCGCTGGAATGGCTTCCCACCCAAACGGCGCTGCAAAATGCCAGGGGGAAGAATGACTGACGGCCTGATCATCGCCGCCCCGGCCTCGGGCACCGGCAAGACGACGCTGACGCTGGGCCTGCTGGCGGCGCTCCGCGCCCGCGGCGTCGCGGTCGGGGCGGTGAAGTCGGGGCCGGACTATATCGACCCGGCCTTCCACCGCGCCGCCACCGGCCGGCCGAGCGTGAACCTCGACACCTGGGCGATGGGGCCGGACCTGCTGGACGGACTGGCCGCCCGCGCCGCCGAGGGCGCCGACCTGCTGGTCTGCGAGGCGCTGATGGGCCTGTTCGACGGCGTCGCCGGGGTCGGCGCCACCGGCACCGGATCGACGGGGGAGATCGCGGCACGCACCGGCTGGCCGGTCCTGCTGGTGGTGAACGCCAAGGGCCAGTCGCAGTCGGCCGCAGCCCTGGTCAAGGGCTTCGCCACCTACCGCGACGACGTGACCATCGGCGGCGTCGTGCTGAACAATGTCGGCAGCCCCCGCCACACCGCGCTGGCCGGCAACGCCATCGAGGCGCTGGGCATCCCCCTGCTGGGCGCTCTGCCCCGTGCACCCGACCTCAGCCTGCCCGAGCGTCATCTCGGCCTCGTCCAGGCCGACGAGACGGAGGGGCTGGCCGACCGGCTGGCGGCGTTGGGCCGCTTCGTCGCCGAGCATGTCGATCTCGACCGCGTCGTCGCGCTGGCCAAGCCGTCACGGGCCGGACGCGGCAGCGACGCCCCCGCCCTGCCGCCGCTGGGGCAGCGGGTCGCCATCGCGCGGGACGCCGCCTTCACCTTCGTCTATCCGCACCTCACCGCCGGCTGGCAGGCTTCGGGTGCGGAGCTGCGCTTCTTCTCTCCCCTGGCGGACGAGGCACCGCCGGCGGACGCCGACGCCGTCTATCTGCCCGGGGGCTATCCGGAGCTGCATGCCGGCCGCCTCGCCGCCAACCACATCTTCCGCGACGGCCTGCGTGCGGCGGCGGAGCGGGTGCCGGTCTTTGGCGAATGCGGTGGCTACATGGTGATGGGGGAGACGCTGGAGGATGCCGACGGCGTCACCCACCCGATGACCGGGCTGCTGGGGGTGCGCACCTCCTTCGCCAAGCGGCGGCTGCATCTGGGCTATCGCCGGGCGTCCCTGCTGGCGGACGGACCGTTGGGTGCGGCAGGAACTCCGCTGATGGGGCACGAGTTCCACTATGCCTCGACGCTGTCGCGCGGTGACGATGCGCCGCTGCTGCATGCGACGGCGGCGGATGGCGGCGACCTGGGTGCGCTGGGCAGCCGACGCGGGCTGGCGCTGGGGTCTTTCGTCCACCTGATCGCGCGGGGGTGAGAATGGAGGAGGATTTCACCCCGGCGGAGCGCGACGCTCTGTACAAGGCGATCTTCTCCCGCCGCGACGTGCGTGGGCAGTTCCGCCCCGACCCGGTGCCCGACGAGGTTCTGAACCGCGTCCTGCTGGCCGCCCATCACGCGCCGTCGGTCGGTTTCATGCAGCCGTGGAACTTCATCGTCATCACCGACCCGGCCGTGAAATCGCGCATCCACGCCGACTTCGCCCGCGCCACCGAAGAAGCGGCGGCGATGTTCGAGGGCGAACGCCGCAGCCTCTACAGCCGCCTGAAACTGGAGGGCATCCGCGAGGCGCCGGTGAATCTCTGCATCACCTGCGACCGCGAGCGCTCCGGCCCGGTGGTGCTGGGCCGCACCCACATGCCGGCGATGGACCTCTACAGCTGCGTCTGCGCCGTGCAGAACCTGTGGCTGGCGGCAAGAGCGGAAGGTCTTGGGGTGGGCTGGGTCAGCATCCTCCATGAGGATGCGCTGAAGGCGGCGCTCGGCATCCCGGAACGGATCGTGCCGATCGCCTATCTCTGCATCGGCCACGTCACCCATTTCGAGGCGACGCCGGAGCTGGAAACCAAAGGCTGGCGCAAGCGCCTGCCGCTGGAGGATCTGGTGTTCAGGGACCGGTGGGAGGAAATGGTCCCCTCGCCCCCCCGGGGAGAGGGTTAGGGTGAGGGGGTCGCGCGGCAGCCCTTCCCAAAAATCCTGAAATGCATCCCCCTCACCCCGGCCCTCTCCCCGGGGGGGAGAGGGAGATGACGCGCGCCAAAAATGCATCCTCCGGCCCGGCGGCCACCACCGGCCTTGCCGCCATCAGCAATTGCAGCAGCGCCGTGTGCAGGTCCGTGCAGGCGGACAGATCCACCCACGGCATGGCGGTCGCCTCCAGCCATTCGGCGAGCGGCAGGGCGTCCTCCACCGTGCAGGCGGCCTCGAAACGGGCGAGGTCGGCGTCATAGCGGATCGGCATCACAACAGCTCCCGCAAATCGAGCACCAGGATCAGCCGGCCGTCGCCCAGCACCGCCGTGCCGGCATAGCCGCGCAAGCCGCGCAAAACCCCGGTCATCGGGCGCAGAACCACGTCGGCGCGCTCGCCGACATCGTCCACCGCCACCGCGACCGGCCCGTCGCCCAGTTCGGCCAGCACCACGCAAACGGTCTCGCGCACCCGTTCGTCGTCGGGCTGGGCCAGCAGGCGGCGCAGGCGGACCAGCGGCACCACCCGGTCGCGCACCACGACGCTTTCCGCCCGCTTCACCGAGCGGATCTCGGCCCGCGGCACCCGCTGGACGCCGCCGACCAGCGCCACCGGGATGCCGTAGAGCGATCCCGCCGCCTCCACCACCACGACGCGGGTGATGCTGAGCGTCAAGGGCAGCGACAGGCGCACTCGCGTGCCGCTGCCCGGGGTGGACGCGATCTCCACCCGGCCGCCGGCGCGTTCCACCGCTGCCCGCACCGCATCCATGCCGACGCCGCGGCCGGACAGGTCGGACACGCTGCCGGCGGTGCTGAAGCCGGGGGCGAAGACCAGCCGCACCGCGTCGGCGTCGTTCAGCGCCGCCGCGGCGTTCGGCTCAAGCAGTCCCTTGGCGACGGCGGCGCGGCGCATCGCCGCCGGGTCGATGCCGACACCGTCGTCCGATACCTCCACCACCACACCGCCCTTGTCCTGGAAGGCGCGGACCCGCAGCGTGCCGGCCGGCGGCTTGCCGGATGTAGCCCGCCGCTCCGGCGTCTCGATGCCGTGGTCCAGCGCGTTGCGCACCAGATGCAGCAACGGCTCGCCCAGCACGTCGAGGATGTCCTTGTCGGCCTCCGTCTCCGCGCCTTCCAGCACCAGCTCGACCGTCTTGTCCAGCCGGCGGGCGGTGTCGCGCACCAGCCGGGGCAGCGGATCGAACACGCGCGCCAGCGGCAGCAGCCGAAGCCGCAGCGCCGCATGGCGCAGGTCGCCGACCAGACTGTCCAGCCGGGCGGAAAAGCTCTTCAGGTCGCGGGCCATCTCGCCGTCCCCGGCGCGGCGGACCAGCGGTCCCAATTGTCCCTTCACCACCGACAGCTCGCCGACCAGCGCCATCAGCGCGTCCATCCGTTCCGGCTCCACCCGCAGGGCGCGGCGGGGGACAGGTGCGGTGGCGGGCTGCGGCTCGGCCATCACCGGCTTTTCCACAGGTCCATCGGCTAGGAAACGGCGCAGCGTGCGGGCGTCGGCACAGGCGGCACCCAGGGCGTCGCGCTTCGTCGGCCGCCCCAGCGCCGTCAGGATCGCGGCGACCGCCCGCGCCACCGCGGCGCGGCGGGAGTCTCGTTCGGCGGGGCTGCCGGGCAGGTCGAGGATGCGCGCCTGCTCCTCCAGCATCGCCGCCGCAAGCGAATCCGGCGGCGCGGCAGCAGGCACCGTCACGGCAGGCGATACGGCGGCAGACGCCAGTGTGACACTGCCGATCCGCACCTGATCGGGCACGCTGCGGAAGACCGGCGTCACCGCCTCCACCCTGGCGCCGCTCAGGGCGCGAAAGCGCAGGATGCAGCGGTAGGGGTCCATCCGGGCCAAAGGCGGCAGCGGCTCCGCCGGCTCGATCCGCAGCAGCCGGAGATCGGGTACCCGGCGGAACAGCGCCAGCGGGTCGTCGCCGGTGAAGAAGCACTCCGGATCGGGCCTGTAGTCGATGACGGTCAGCGCGCCTTCGCCCACGGCAGCGCGCTCTTCCACCGTCAGCGCCGTCACCCAGGGGAAAGCGTCCGCCTCGCCACCGGAAGCCGCCGCACCGGCCGTCGTCTCGCCCCCCGCCAGTCCGCGGGCCAGCGTCTCCGCCGCCTCCGCCGCATCGGCGGGCAGTGCGCCCGCCTCCTCCAGCGCCGCCACCCAGCGGGCGCACTGGTCGAGAGCGCGGAACAGCAAGTCGGCCAAGTCCGGCGTCATGAGGGCCGGCTTCATGGCGCGATGGCCGTCGCGCAGCAGCGACAGCGTGTCTTCCCCGGCATGGACCAGCAGGGTGAAGGGTGCCATGTCGAACAGCGCGCTCGACCCCTTCAGCGTGTGGAAGGCGCGGAACAGCTCGTCCACCGACGCGCGGTCGGCCGGGTCGCGCTCCAGCGCCAGCAGGGCGGCACCGGCAGTCTCCAGCAGCTCGTGCGCTTCGACGACGAACTGGTCGAACAGATCGTTCATAGCACGCCCTCCGTGTCGGGAGGCCGCCCGGTCAGCAGCCGCGCCGCCTCCACCAGCACCTCCGGTCGCGGCGGCTTGACGATGTACCAGTTGGCGCCGGCCAGCAGGGCCTGCTCGCGGTCGCTGTCCTTCGATTCGGTGCTGATCATGATGGCGGGCACGTCGCGCAGGCTCGGATCGCGGCGGAGGACGCGCAGCATGGTGTAGCCGTCCATCTTGCGCATGTTGACGTCGACGATCACCAGATCCGGCGGTGCGGCCATCGCCCGCTCCAGCCCTTCGATGCCGTTCACCGCCTCGTCCACCACGAAGCCGTCGGCCTCCAGCACGCGGCGGCTGAAGGCGCGCACGGTCACGGCGTCGTCCACCACCAGAACACGCGGCCCGCTCATGACGTACCCCCGTCCGCCGGCTTCTGATAGAGGATGGCGTCGGGGAAGCGGCGCGGAACGAACAGCGAGGACATGCGGCTCATGCTTTCCGAATGGCCGAGGCAGACGAAGCCGCCCGGCGCAAGGGCATCGTAGAACATGCTCGCCGCCTCCCGTCGGCCCAGATCGTCGAAGTAGATCAGCAGGTTGCGGCAAAAGATCACGTCGATCCCGCGAAAGGCCCTCACCTGCTGCGGGTCGGCGATGTTGACCAGAGAGAAATCGACGGACTCCCGCAGATCCTCGACGATCTGCCAGCGCGGCCCGCCGGCCTCCGCCGCTCCGCGCACGGGCTGGAAATACTTGGCGCGCAGATGGGCCGGCAGCCCCTGCAGGGCGCGCTCGTCATAGATGCCCTCGCGCGCGCGTTCCAGAACCGCGCTGTCGATGTCCGACGCCAGCAGCTCGATCTCGTAATCGTCCACCCGGCGCCAGTTTTCCAGCAGCATGATCGCGATGGAATAGGGTTCCTCCCCGGTTGCGCAGCCGGCCGACCAGATGCGCAGCCGCGATCCCTTCGGCCGTCCGCGCACCAGCTCGTCCAGGACGGAGTTCACCAGACAGTCGAGCTGGTACTTCTCGCGGAAGAAATAGGTCTCGTTCACCGTCATCAGGTTGACGAGCCGCTGAAGCTCCTCCCCCGACGCCTGGAAGCGCAGCAAATTCATATAGGCGCGCAGACCCGTCGCGCCGACCGCCTGCATGCGGGCGGCGACGCGGCGGTCGACGAAATAGCGCTTGGCCTCGGTGAAGGACAGGCCGGTGCGGTCCCGCAGGAATCCGCAGAGCGTCGCATAATCCTCCTGGGACAGGCCTTCCGGTTCGGCGTCGGTCACTCCGTTCACCGTCCCTGGAAGCTGGACCGGGCGGCGTCCACGGCGAAGGCGACGAAGGCGTCGTCGGGGAAGCGGCGGGCCAGCGTCTCCAGGCTGGACAGCGCTTCGGGACTTCCGGCCTCTGCCAGCGCCTCAACGGCGGCGAGGCAGACATTCACGTCGGCGTCGCGCTCCATCACCCTCGTCAGCCAGTCGGCGCGGCCGGAATGGGCGAGGCTGCCCAGCCCCTGAACCGCGAAGATGCGCAGGTCGGCGTCGGCATGGTCGAGCAGCGGCAGCAGCGCCGGGGCGGCGACCTCCGCCGGCATCTGCTGCAGGCTTTCCAGCGCCGCGTTGCGCAATGCCGCATCCTCGCGGTCGAGGAAGGGGACCAGCGCCGCCGCCGCCTCCGGCGTGGCGATGCGGGCGAGCGCGGTCAGGATGGCCTCGCGCACGCCGGCATCCCCCTCCGCCTGAAGCCGGTGGGCGAGCGCCGCCTCCGCGCCCGGCAGCGCCGCATGGCCCAGCTCATGGGCGGCATCGCGACGGACGGCGGCGTCGGCATCCTCGAGCGAGGCCAACGGGTCAGACCGCGCGCCTGTCGCGGCCGGCGCAGGTTCCGAAGCGGCCTTCTTCTTCACCAGTCCCATGGCGTCACTCCTCAATCGATCCCGGCCCGCCGGCCGGCAGGCATCAGCCAGCGGGTGAGCTGGCCAGCGATCCGGCCCGACGGCAGCACGACGCCAGCGCCGCCGCGCCGGATCAGGTCCTGCGGCATGCCGAAGACGACGGCGCTGTCCTCCGATTCCGCGATGGTGCGACCGCCGCGGGCGTGAAGCTCGGCCATCGCCGCCGCCCCGTCATTGCCCATGCCGGTCAGCAGCACCCCCACCAGCCGGTCGGCGGGCAGCAGCCGCAGGGCGCTGGACACCAGCCGGTCGGCATTGGGGTGCCAGGGCCGGTCGGGCGAGGGCGGCACGCAGACCGCCTGCAGCCGTCCGCCGCGCCGCGCCAGCTCGACGTCGGCGCTGCCGCGGGCGATGCAGACCATGCCCGGCGCCAGCACCGTCGCCCGCTCCACCTCCACCACCCTCAGCGGGCACAGCTCGTCCAGCCGGCGCGCCAGCGTCGCGGTGAAGGCGGCCGGCATGTGCTGCGCCACCACCACCGGCCAGGGAAAGCCGGCCGGCAGCAGGGGCAGGATGTCCTCCAGCGTGCTAGGTCCGCCGGTGGACACGCCGACCAGCACCACCCCCTCGCCCTCGCCGCCCGCCGCCGCCGTGGCTGCAGGCGACGCCACCGCGGGCGGCAGCCCCTCCGGCGCGACGAAATCCTCCCCGGTGATGCGGGCGCGGGCCAGCCGCAGCCGTTCGCGCAGTCCGCGGACGCGGCGCGGGCGGGAGGACGCGGCGGCGCGCACCGTCTCCACCAGCTCCTCGCCGATGCGGCCGATGGAACCGGCGGCCGGCTTCTGCACCGCCTCCACCGCGCCCAGCCGAAGCGCCTCCAGCGTCTCCTCCGCCCCCGCGCCGGTGAGGGCGGAGACCATGACGACCGGCTTGGGATGCTCCACCATGATGCGGGCAAGGCAGGTCAGCCCGTCCATGCCGGGCATGGTGACGTCGAGCGTCACCACGTCCGGATCGACGACCGGCAGGCGCGCCAGGGCCTCCTCCCCCGTCGCGGCGGTCTCCACCCGGAATCCGGCGTCGCTCAGCAGATCCGCGATGCGCCGGCGCATCAACGCGGAATCGTCCACCACCAGCACCGTCAGCACGCCGCCCCCCATCGCGTCTTCACTGTGGGGTAACGAGCAGGTCGGCCAGCCGGTCCATGTCGAGCAGGCTGTCCGCATCCATCAGCAGGATCAGGCGGGTGCCGCCGGCCACATCCCCGGCCGCATCCAGCGTGGCGACCCGGCGGATCAGCCGGCGCTGCGCCGCCGACACCGCCGGTGCCGGACCGATCCGCTCCGCCGGAACCGTCAGCAGGCCGGACAGCCCGTCGACCAGCAGCCCGACCAGCAGCCCATCGCGCCCGACCACCACCACCCGCCCGCGCTCTAGCCCGCCGGAGAGACTGACCGCGGCGGCCGGCAGGTTCAGCAGCCGGCGCTGGTCGATCAGCGGCAGAACCTCGCCGCGCAGGGTCAGCACGCCGGCGACGAAGTCGGGCGCGTTGGGCAGCGGCGTGATGCTGTCGGGCCGGCGCAGCACCTCGCGCACGACGGAGACCGGCAGGCCGTATTCCGCCCCGGCGAGGCGGAAGACGACGAAGCGTTCCGCGATTCCGCTCCCCTCCGCAGGCTGCGCCGGTTCCATCCCGTCCCCCTCTCCGCCCGCTTCCGCGCCGATTGCCGCGCCATGGCGGAACAGCCGCTCCGCCGACAGCACCGACACCAGTCGCCGCCCGCCATCCGCGCGGGCGATGCCGTCCAGATCCTCGAACTCGGGCTCGCGGGCAAGCAGCGGCGGCACCGGGTCGATCAGCGCGGGATCGAGCCGCAGGATTTCGCGCACCTCGTCCACCAGCACGCCGACCGGCGCCTCCCCGGCCCCGGACCGCACCACGACGACGCGGCGTCCGGCCCCCTGTCCGCCGTCCAGCCCGAACAGGGCACGCAACCCCACCAGCGGCAGCAGCCGGTCGCGCACCGCCATCACGCCCAGCAGATGCGCCTTGGCCCGCGCCATGCGGGCGACCTCGCGCGGGGCCGGCAGAACCTCGCGCACCCGATCCACCGGCAGGGCGAATTCCTGCCCGGCGACCTCGAAGACCAGCAGAGCCTGGCGATCAGGTCCGGCAGCCGCTTTCCCGGTCCCGGCCTCGCCCGCCGCCGCACGTCCGAACCCACCGGCGCCCCGCTCCGGCCGTTCCGCCTCGGTGCGGTCGCCGAACTGGCGGTCGATCAGCGCGTCCAGCTTCAGGATGGTGACCGGGCCGTCGCGCAGCAGGCCGTCCAGCATGGCGGGGTCGAGCCCGCCCTCCTCCTGCGTCACCGGATCGATGCGGTCGGGATCGCTGCGCAGGATGCCGGCCATCGCGTCCACCCGCAGCCCCACCGGCTGGCCGCGATGCCCGACCAGCACCACGCGCGTCTCCCGCGTGGCGGCCCCACCGTCCACCCTGCCCAATGCCCTGGCGAGGTCCAGCACCGGCACCGCCTCGCCATGCCACTGCGCCAGCCCATCCAGACTGGGCGGCCCCAGCGGGATGCGCACCAGTTCCGGCAGCCGGATCACCGCACGGACTGCCGCCAGCGGCAACGCGAGGCGCAGGTCGCCGACCGCCACCGTGACGAAGGCGAGCGCACTATCGGCCTCGGCTGTCGCCGCGCGGTCTCCGGCCACCTCTTGGGCCACGGCGGTCAAACCGCGCCCAGCAGGCTGTCGGCCATCGCCGCGATCTCCTCGATCGCCGACGCCAGCTCCTCGGCCCCCTTCGCCTGTTCGCGCGCGGCCTTGGCCGCTTCGGAGCCGGAGAGGTTCGCCGCGGCGGCGGCGGCGGCCACCTGCTCCACGCCGACGCGGGTCTCGCGCAGGGCGGCGGTGGTCTCGTTGGCGGCGTCCAGGATCTCGCGGCCGCCGGCGGTGACCACCCGCAGCTCCTGCGTGCCGGCGGTCAGGGTGACGCCGAAGGCGCGGTGGCGCGCAATCTCCGTCACCGCGGTCGCGGAGACCTCATCCACGTCGCGGCGCACCCGCAGCATCTGGTCCTGGATGTCGCGGACGATGTCCTTCACCCGCTCCGCGCTTTCCGCGCTGTCGCCGGCCAGCTTGCGGATGTCGCCGCTGACCACGGTGAAGCCGCGGCCGAACTCGCCCGCCCGCGCCGCTTCGATGGAGCCGCTGACCGCCAGCATGCCGGTCTGGATGGCGACGGTGGCGATGGCGTCCACCACCTTGTCGATGCGCCGGCCGATCCGCTCCAGCTCGTCCAGCCGCTCACCGGCCCGGCGGGAGGAGTCCACCGCCTCCAACATTCCGTCGGCCAGCTTCCCGATAGTCTCGCGCGTTTCGCCCAGCAGACCTTCCATCGAGGTGCAGCGATCGACCGATTCGCCCGACCGCCCGGCGGCCAGCGTCGCGGCGGCGTCGATTTCCGCGATCGCCGAGGCCAGCTGATGGGTGGCGGCGCTCTGCGCCTGCGCCCCGCCGGAGATCTGGCCAATGGCGGTCATGATCTGGGCGGCGCCGCGGTTGATCTCCTCGATGGCTGCCGACAGCTCCTCGGCGGCGGAGGCCAGCTCGTCGGCGGTGGCGGCGAGGTCGGCAGTTCCCTCCAGATCCTCGGCCAGCTCGGACAGCTGTCCGGCGGCGCGCTGGCTCTGGGTCAGGGCAAGGGCCTGCTCGCCTGCGGTCCTCAGCGCCTCCTCGGCGGCGGCGGACTGCTCCTCGGCGCTGGCGGCGATGGTCTCGGCCCCGCGCAGGGCCTCGCGCGCGGCCTGATCGGCCTCCACGGCGGCGCGGATCGTCTCCTGCGCGCCCTGGACGATGGTCGACATGTCGGACCGCACGCCTTCCAGCTGCTGGACGATCATGCGCCCGCGCTCCACCTCCGCCTTGGCGGCGTCGGCGGAGGCGACGATGCCGGCGGCGATGGAGGCCACCGCCTCCTGGATTTCAGCGACCATCCCCTGGATGTCGTTGGCGCTGCGCTCCGACCGTTCGGCCAGCGCCTGCACCTCGTCGGCGACGACGGCGAAGCCTTTGCCCGCCTCCCCCGCCCGCGCCGCCTCGATGGCGGCGTTCAGCGCCAGCAGGTTGGTCTGGTCGGCGATGGCGGCGACGCTCTGGACGATGGTGCCGATCTCCTGCGCCCGGGCCTCCAGGTCGCGCACCAGCCGCACCGACGCCTCCTGCCGTTCGGCGGCACGGACGATGCCGTCGATGGACGACAGGATCTGGCCGCTGACGTCCTTCAGCGTGGCCTGCAGCGCCTCGACCCGCAGCACCGCCTGCTCCGCCGTGCTGCGCGACCGGGTCAGAAGCTCCGACGCGCGGCCGATCATGCGCTGGGACTGCTGGGTGGCGCTGGCCGATTCCTCCGCCCCGGCGGCGATCTGCTCCATCGCCCGGCGCAGTTCCTCCGCCGCGGAGGCCGCCTGGGTCACGCCGCTCGCCAGTTCGGTGGCGGCGGCGGCGATGCCGCTGGCGGCCTGCCGGCGGCGCGAATCGGCACGCGCCCGGCGGCGCTGCGGCGCGCCCGGCGTGGCGGCCTGCGGCGCGGATTCGGTCGTGGCGGTCACGGATCCGGCGGCCTGATTCCCGGGGGCGGACCGATCCGGATCGCCGGCGGCGCCGGGCTTGCTCCGGGCGGTTTGCGCCGTGTCGATCTTCGTCTTCTTGATGAGTGCCATGGTCCTTACCCGCCTTTCCAGCCGGTTGTTCTTGTTGCCGTCACGCCACCAGCCGCCCGATATAGCGGCCGAGCGTCGCCTGCAGCGTCCCGGCGGAGCCGGCGTCGAGCAGCAGGACAACCCGTCCCGCCACCGCCGCCCCGTCGCCGCCCGGCAGGGTCGTGCGCAGGTCGATGTGGAACAGCACGGCGGCGCCGTCCGCGGTTGGAGCCGTTCCCGAACATCCCCGCAGGACGTCCGCCGCACCGCCGCGGAACACCGCCGGCAGGCCGGTTTCGACCGGTTCGCCCAGCAGGTTGGCGACCAGGGCCAGCGCGCTGTTCAGCACGACGTTGCCCAGCTCCGCCAGAACCTCGTCCTCCAGCTCGGGAACATCCTCCGCCGGCACGTCGGACGGCAGGGCGGCGCGCACCAGGCACAGGCTGCCCGCCTGGGGGAAGACCAGCAGGGCGCATCCCGCGAACAGGCCGCCCAGCGTTTCCGAAATGCCCACCAGCGGCGGCGTCAGCGCCCGGTCCAGCAGCCCGGCCACCTCGTCCGGCGGCACCATCTCCACCGACGGGACCGACAGGGTGACCAGCCCGCCCAGCATGCGGCCGAGCGCCGTCGAGGCCCGGCCGATGCCGATGTTGCCCAACTCAGCCAGCGCGTCGCGCTCCAGCTCGCTCAGCATGGGGGCTGCGGTCACTCCTGAGGAGCCTGGGTGGGCCGGCGCGGCGGCAGGGCGGTGGAGTTCAGGAAGCGGGCGACCTGCTCCTCCTCCAGCGGCTTGGGCATGAAGGCGGCGCCGACCGCGCGGATGCCGGACACCACCGCGTCCTGGGCGTTGGCGGTGATGATGGCGATGTGGACATCGGGATGGCTCTGGCGCAGCTTCGCCGCGGTGTCCACGCCGTTGTCGCCGGGCATGTTGTAGTCGATGATCGCGACGTCGACCGGCGTGCCCTGCAACGTCTTGAAGAGTTCGTCACCGTTCGCTGCCTCGACCACCGACCAGTCGGGCTTGTTGCGCAAGACCATGGCCCGCACATGCATGCGCGAAAGCTTGCTGTCGTCGACGATGATTGCAGTCTTACTCAAGATATAAGCCTTTTGGATGGAGATCGGCCGGCGAAGCCGAATTGCGCGCAAGTATACAGGATGAAGATTGTCACGCCAGTCCCCTTAACTGCATTCGGGATTTTGCCTGCGCGCCGCCCGGCCGATTCATGCTATCGAAATGGCCCGTTCCTTCCCTTGGCGCCCCTCGCTCATGCCGCCACCCGCAGCCCCCGCCAGAGCCGTCTCCACCAGACTGGCCGCCCTCCTGCGCGAGGCGCTGGCCCACCACCGCGCCGGGGACCTGGACGGGGCGGAGCGCGGCTATCGCGCCATGCTGGCGGTCGATGGCGGCAACGCCGACGCGCTGCACCTGCTGGGTGTGCTGCACCACCAGCGCAGGCAGGATGCCGACGCCGTCCGCCTGATCGGGCAGGCCATTGCCCGGCGCCCGAATATGGCGGAGCAGCATGCCAATCTCGGCCTCGCCCTCCACGCGCTGGGCCGGCTGGCGGAGGCGGAGGCGGAATACCGCCGGGCGCTCGCCCTGCGCGAGGCCTATGCGGAGGCGCACAACAGCCTGGGCAGCGCCCTGCAGGATCAGGACCGGCTGGCGGAGGCCGCGCGCCATTACCGCCGCGCGCTCGACCTCGACGCCGGCTATGCCGAGGCCTGGGCCAATCTCGGCACGCTGCTGCGGGCGCAGGATGACCATGGCGAGGCGGAAACGGCGCTGCGCCATGCCCTGCGGCTCGACCCCGGCCATGCCACCGCCCTGACCAACCTCGGCGTCGTGCTGAAGGAGACCGGCCGCACCGGCGAGGCCGAGGCGGCGCATCTGGAAGCGCTGCGCCTCGCCCCCGGCGATGCCGAGACGATGGTGAATCTCGCCCTGCTGCGCGAGGCGCAGGGGCGCGGCGAGGAGGCGGAGGCGCTCTATCGCCACGCTCTCGTCCATGCCCCCGGCTTTGCGTTGGCCCGCTGGAACCTCGCCCTGCGGCTGCTCGGCCGCGGCCGGCTGGCGGAGGGGTGGGACGAGTATGAGGCGCGCTTCGCCTCCCGCCGCGTGTCCGCCGGGCGCAACATCGCCCTGCCGGCCTGGGATGGCGCGACCG